>FZPS01000015.1_pt75 | contig 20924 bp, 21 predicted proteins | sample 1817821 | NCBI WGS metagenome assembly FZPS01 (sample SAMEA104158645, study PRJEB21678) | metagenome | place: Germany | collected 2015-04-21 | reverse complement strand
CCTATGGACGATTATCGATATTATCAGTACACTGCAATAGATGAGGCCTCCAGAGAGCGGTTCATTTACTTCTACAGGGAGATATCTTCTTACAGTTCACTCGCGCGCCCCAGATACTAAGGGGGACACATTCCCCCTTAAACCCCTTTGTTATCTCTTCTTTCACTTATTTGGTCTCAAATCATTTACAATCATACATCTGATAAGTTTTTATTTTTCCAAGCAATTTCTTGATTTCATGGGGCTTAAGTTCCCTGACTTCCCCCGCCTGCAAACCTTCCGCGGTGAGTTCTCCGAAACGGATCCTCGTCAGGCGCTTGACTGGATGTCCGAGCGCGGCAAACATCTCCTTCACCTGATGGTATTTCCCTTCTTTGAGAATGATTCCCGCCAATGAGGAATTCTTTTTGGTGCTTGCTTCCCGGAGATATGTTTTGCAGGGCAACGTGCGGTAATCCCCGAGCTGAATGCCTTTTTCAAGCGTTTTTAACTGCTTTCGGGAAAGGACCCCTTCGACGCGCACCAGGTATTCCTTTTCCACATCGGAACGGGGACCGACCAAAGCATTCATGAAATCCCCGTCATTGGTTAGCAGGAGCACGCCCTTCGCGTCATAGTCAAGGCGCCCGACCGGGTAGAGACGGTAGCGCCGGTATTTTTCCGGGAGAAGATCAAGCACGGTTTTTCTCCCCTTTTCGTCCGCTGTCGAGGTGATGACGGAGCGCGGTTTGTTCATCAATAAATATACTTTTTCCTCAGGAAAAATGGGCACACCCTCGATCGTGATCAAATCGCGGAACGAGGCTTTGTAACCAATTTCCGTGATGATTTTGCCGTTGACGGCAACTTTTCCCTTTTTGATCAATTCTTCCGCTTTTCTTCGCGAACAATAGCCGCTTTTCGCAATCAATTTCTGCAATCTTTCCATGTGCATCATATCCAGTCTGCGCGCTCTATTCTTTATTATATATTTTTTTCAGAAAAAAACAAGCATAACCTCTTCAAGATAGCAACAAAGCAAAAATATAGGCCAGGAAGAAACCGATGATGTTTAAAAAAATTCCGCCCAAAAGTGTCTGCGAATATTTTTTGATGCCTGCAGCACCGCAATAAAAAACAATGATAAAAACCGAGGCGTCGCTTATGCCGTGGATGAAAGCGGACAGGATTCCGGAAAAACTGTCCACGCCCGCACTCCCGTAAATTTCCAGCATCAGGGCATAAGAGGAAGCCGCGGAAAAGGGGCGGAGCAATGCCTGGACAAAAACCAAGGGTGAAAAACCCATGCGCTGGAATAAACTTCCCAAATCAGCAAGAATCCCGCAGCTTTCGATCATATTCACGAGCAAAACAAAACCAAGAAAGTACGAATACATGTTGACAACGGTGATGGTTCCTTCTTTCACGCCCGCGGCAAATGCTTCGAAACAATTGATTTTTTTTAAGAAACCATAGAAAACGACAAAAACGATGTAGGCAATCAGGAGATGATTAACTAACATTTTTCCGCTCCGGTATCTTTGATATCAGAAGGGCGACGATGCTTAAAAAGAAGGAAGCCAGAATAAAAAAAGGAAGCAGTTCCATATTTATTTTTGCAAAGAAAATTTTTCGGACGCTCAAGACGGTGACCGGAAAAACGGTGAAGCAGGCAACGTTCAAAAGCAGAAACCTCGCCATCTCCGGAGAAGGTTCTTCTTTTTTTTCCCGGCGCATTAGTTTCAGTGCTTTGATGACGGAAGGCGTTCCGGCAGCCCCGAGGCCCAGGAGGTTGGCGACGAGTGCGAGGGCGACATGTTCGCGGGCAGGAGCGGAAAGAGTGGGAAAGAGTTTATTGATGATGAAAGAAAAGCGTTCAGCAAGTCTCTTGATCAGGCCGCTCGCCGACGCAATCTCCAGGAGGCCGGCGTAAAAGATGACCGGCCCGCCGATCTTAAGCAATGCCGACACGGTTTTGTTCGGAACTTCCAATAGGTTCCGGATCATTTCTTCGCTCCTCCCCCTGAGCAGGCCATAGAGGAGACAAAAGAGAATGAGAAAGACCCAAATCCTATTCATCAGTAATACCTGTAGATGTTCACCCGCTTGACAACCTTGCCATTGACCACGATGACCGCCTGGCCGATGATGAGTTTGGAACCGGGGTTTTTCAGAAGTTTGATCGTGCAGGTGACGTTTTCGTTTTCCAAAACGGGGTATTTGATGTCCTCGAGGATGATCGGTGTTTCCGTGTAAAAATCGTCGTTCACTTTGATGATCTGCCTTTTTAGAACCATAAACATTTCGTAATTCGAAAAACCGTACTCAAACAGCCGGCGATGGACGGAATAATCGTCGTTGTTGCTGTTCATGGTCACGGCAATCAATTCCATGCCGTCCGCCATGGCGCTGGTTGCGAGGGTCCGCTTTGCTTTGCTCGTATACCCCGTTTTTCCCGCGGAGACATAATCCAGGGAATGGAGGAGATGATGTTTGTTATAACAGTCGATGACATTTCCTTTTTCGGTTATGATGCTGTATGTTTTCGTGCCCGCAATCTTACGGAAGAGATTGTTGTCCAAAGCATAGGCCATCAGGAGCGCCAGGTCGAGGCAGGTTGAAAAATTTGCATTTTCCTCATCCAAACCGGAGGGATTGGCAAAAGCGGAATCTGTCATACCGATCTTCTTGGCGGTCTCGTTCATCATGTAGATGAAATGATCGTAATCCTTGAACACGTTTTTTGCGATTAGCACCGCCGCATCATTTCCGCTCCTAAGCATCAACCCATAGAGCAAGTCCTTGAGCGTAACCTTGTCGCCAGCTTCCAGATAGAGGCTTGAACCTTCCTGGCGGGCGGCATCTTCATCGACAATGTAATACTCGCTCAGGTCCCCGTGCTCGATTGCCACCAGCGCAGTCATGATTTTCGCAAGGGAAGCGGTCAGGAATCTGACATTGATGTTTTTCTGGTAAAGGATGCGACCGCTGTCTTTTTCCATCAGAATCGCGCCCCCCGCGCTCATGGAAATCGATGTTTCCCGGGTTGTTTTTGCTTTGACAGAAAGGCAAAAAGATAAAACGAGGATGAAAAACAGAATTCTTTTCATGGCATCACCTAAAGCATTATATGACGGGGAAAAATATTATATTAAAAAAGAAAAAGACTGATTGAATCAGTCCCTTCTTAGGAAGTCTGCCAATAGTTCCTTGATTTTCTTTTCCGTCATTTCGGGATTCCGGTAATCCATTTCCACAAACACGCAATCCATTTTGTTTTTGAACCAAGTAAGTTGCCTTTTTGCGTAATTCCTGGTTTTTTTCCGGATGTCCTCGAGGACGGCATCCAAATCCCCGCCCTCCTCGATGTATTCCGCAAGCTCCCGGTAACCAATATCTTTGACTTTCTTAAGATCCACGCCTTTTGCAAGCAAACCTCTGACCTCATCAAGCCAGCCGTTGTCAATCATGATGGAAACGCGGCTGTTGATGCGTCCATAGAGGGTTTTCCGATCCGTCACCAGGCAGATGATGAGCGCGTCATAGAGCAGGCGACTTCCGGTAAGATTGTCGCTGATTTTCTCTCCGGAAAGGGCAACTTCGAGCGCGCGGAGCACCCTCCTTCTGTTGTTCGGGTGGATCTTCCGGGCCGCATCGGGATCATGAGCCGCCAAGAGGGCGTGGAGTTCTTGGTTCCTTAATGCGAGGTATTGCTTTTCGAATTCCAGATTCCTTCCGGGAGCATCAAGGCGGTAATCCCCGAGCGCGGCGTTGATGTAGAGACCGGAGCCTCCGACCAGAAGCGGGATCAGCCCCCGCCCGTGCAGTTCGGAAATTTTTTTGCGGGCAAGGATTTGGTAATCCCTGATGGAAAATTCGGCTTCCGTATCGAGAAAATCAAGCAAATGATGGGGAACGTCCGCTTCTTCCGGCTTGATTTTGGCGGTGCCGATATCGAGTCCCTTTCGGAACTGGGAAGCGTCGGCGTTGATGATTTCCGTTCGTAAATGCTTGGCGATTTTTAGGGAAAGGTCGGTTTTTCCAACGGCTGTCGGCCCCGTCAAAACGATGACCTTTTTCACGTGACAATCCTCCGAAACCATTTTTCGATTTCCGTATTCTTAAATTTCACGATGATCGGCCTTCCGTGCGGACAGTTGTAGGGATTTTCGCAGCGGCTGAGGTCGCCGATCAGATAATCAATGACGTTTTTGTCCAGGTATTGGTTGGCTTTGATCGAACGCTTGCAGGCCAAGTTCTTCGCAAGCGAATCCAGGAATTCGATGCGCTCCACCTTGCCCCTTTTGATCACCGCATTAATGATCTCTTCCACAAACTCCCTTTCCGACCCCTTGGGTATCCAAATCGGGATTTCCCGGACAGTATAGGTTCCGGAACCGAAATCTTCAATGATGATGCCGAGATTGCGGAGTTCTTCAATCCTTTCCGCAAGCAGCAATGATTCGGAGATGGTAAAATTGAGTTTTATGGGAATCAAAAGCTCATAGCTGATGTTCCGATCTTTTTGAAGTTCTCTTTTTATCTTTTCGTAATTGATCCGCTCATAGGCAGCGTGCTGGTCAATCATATAGAAATTTTCTTCGTCCTGAAAGAGGAGATATGTCCCATGGAGTTGCCCGATGTAGTACATTTTCGGAAGCAGGGATTCTCTTTCGCCCTCTTCTTCAATGAAACTGTATTCCTGCTGTTCGAAGCGGGGCGGTTCCTGCGGTTCTTCCTTGATCAGTTCTTCTTTTGGATATTGCCGCGGTTCTTCCTGATCAACTTCAAACATCCGCAGGAGTTCGTCCAAATCATCCTCAAAATGAGTTTCTTCTTCAAGCCCGATATCCAAAAATTCTTCTTCCGCTTTCTCTTCCGCAGGCGGTAGGGGGACGGGGTTCTTCTCCTCGGCTTCCGGAATCAACTCCGAATTGTGGAGGGCGTAGGAAATGGCATGGGTGACGAGATTCAGGAGTTCGTTTTCGGCGGAAAAGCGGACTTCGAGCTTCGCCGGGTGGATGTTGACATCGATCAGTGCAGGATCGGCGCTGATTTTCAAAACGACGAGCGGATACCTGCCAATGACCAGGCGTTCTTTATAGGCAGCAAGCACGGCATTCGTGACAGCATGGTTTTTGATTACGCGTTCGTTCACGATGATGGTGATTTGCAATTTGTTTGCCCGGGAGACATTGAGGTCCGAAGCGAAACCGCTCACCTGGAAATAGCCGACGGATTCATAGAAGGAAAGCATGTGCTTCGCGATTTCCAAACCGTAAACCTGCGAGATTGCTTCCAGGAGATTGCCATTACCGTATGTCTGAAGCAATACCCGGTCATTGTTTGTCAGTTTGAAGGCGATGTCCGGGCGCGCGAGCGCGATTTTGCTGACATAATCGGTGATGTGGCTCAGTTCCTGGGACTGGGACTGAAGATTCTGGAGCCTTGCGGGGGTGTTGAAAAAGAGGTTACGGACGGTTATTTCCGTTCCCCGGGGGCAGGCAATGACGGCTTCGCTCACGAAGGCTCCGCCCTTCAGCGAATAGAGAATGCCCTTGTGTCCGTCGGTGCTGGTTTTCAGGCGGAAATGGGAAACGGAGGCAATAGAGGGAAGCGCTTCGCCTCGAAAGCCCAGCGTCGTGATCCGGAAGAGATCCTGCTTGTCCCTGATCTTGCTCGTGGCATGGGGCTCGACGCACATCCGCGCATCGGCAGGATCCATGCCGACGCCGTCGTCGGAGACGACGATTTCCGTGATCCCTGCATCGACGAGGTTAATTTCGATGTTCCTCGCTTCCGCATCAATCGAATTCTCTACCAGTTCCTTCACGACCGAAGCGGGTCTTTCGATCACTTCTCCGGCTGCGATTAAATTGGCGGTATGTTGGTCAAGCTTGATGATTTTTGCCATGGGAGCACCTACTTTTTCAATAATTTCTGCAATTCAGCCAATGCGTTTAAAGCCTCCAGGGGATTCATCCTGTCGATGTCGAGGCTTTTGATTTTTTCCAAAGCCAAAGTTTCTTTTTCCGTTTTTGAATCATAGAGGAGCGGGGGCTGATAGGTCTTAATCGAAAGATGTTTTTTGTCCTGGGCGCGGCTCGTTTCCAATTTGTGAAGCAAATCTTCGGCTCTGAGCGTGACTTCGAGGGGAAGCGAAGCTAATTTCGCGACATTGATGCCGTAGCTTTTGTCAACCGGGCCCTTCCGGACTTTATATAAAAAGACAATTTCCCCATGCACTTCCTCAGCGCTGACATGGACGTTCCGCAGGTTTTCCAGATCCTCTTCCAGAACGGTGAGCTCATGATAATGCGTGGAAAAGAGGGTTTTCGCGCGGATGCGGTTGTGGACGAATTCGATGATCGCCTGCGCGAGCGCCATGCCGTCGTATGTCGCGGTGCCGCGCCCGATTTCATCAAAGAGAATCAGGCTTCTCTCCGTGGCGCCTTTCAGGGCGTTGTTGACTTCGCTCATTTCCACCATAAAGGTCGACTGTCCGCTCACGATGTCGTCGGCGGCGCCGATGCGCGTAAAGATTGCGTCAAAAATCGGGAGTTTCGCGCTCCTCGCGCTCACGAAGCATCCGATCTGGGCCATGATCGCAATCAGGGCGATTTGGCGCATGTAGGTCGATTTCCCGCCCATGTTCGGGCCCGTGATCAACAGCACGGTGTCCTCGGCACTCATGACGAGATCGTTCGGGATGAAACGGTCGGTGAATTTCTCCAAGACGGGATGGCGCGAAGCCCTGATTTCGAGCGAATTGTCTTCCGCAAGCACGGGACGGACATAATTGTTTTCGTTGGCCACGGTTTGGAAAGCGGAAAGCATGTCGAGCTCCGCAATTTTCTTGGCAAGATCCTGCAATTCATGGGCATAATTCTTCGCTTCGTCGCGGATTTCGACAAACAGCCCATATTCCAAAGCGAGGGTCTTCTCTTCCGCCCTGAGAATCGCCGCTTCCTTTTCCTTCAGTTCCTGCGTGATGTAGCGTTCGGAATTGACGAGAGTCTGCTTTCTGATGTATCCATGCTCCTCTTTTACAAGCTCCTTGTTTGCTTTGGTCACCTCAATGAAGTAACCGAAAACGCGGTTGTAACCGACTTTCAGATTCTTGATGCCGGTTCTCTCCCTTTCCCGCGCTTCTAAATCGAGGAGATAATCTTTTCCTTCGTCGTTTATCTTTCTGAGTTTGTCCAATTCTTCCGAATACCCGTCCTTGATCACGCCCCCTTCCTTAGGAGAGAGGGGAGCGTCTTCGAGAATGCTTCTTTCGATCAAGTCATGCAGGGCAAGGATCTTCTCATAGTCCTCGGAAAAATCAAAATAATCATCAATCCCGATTTTTTCCGTAAGCTTCCTGATTTTAGGGAGCGCCCCCAAGGATCTTTTCAATTGCAGGAAATCCCGGGGATTGGCACTCTCATAGGAGATTTTTCCGACGATCCTTTCCAAATCATAGACCGCCTCCAGCGTTTTTCTGAGCTCCGCGGTTTCCAAAAAACTTTTCTTCATTCTGTCGATCACATCGTAGCGCTTCTCAATTTTATCCTTTGAAACCAAGGGGAAGATGATCTGCTTTTTTAAGAAACGGCTTCCCAGCGCGGTCACGCATTTGTCGAGGATGGAAAAGAGGGTGTGCTTCTTGTCCTGAAAGCGGAGGGTTTCAGTCAGTTCCAAATTCCTGCGCGATGCGAGATCGATTTTCATGAATTCGGAACTGTCGTATTTTTCGACTTTGCGCATGTGCACCAAAGTGCGCTTCTGGGTTCTGATGATGTAGTTTATGAGCCGGAAGAAATTCTGTTCTTCGGCTCTATCCAAGCCTTCTCCCAAACCTTTGAGATAGGACGGGGGGGCGGTATTGTTTTCGAGCGAAAAAACGATCGGCGTGAGGTTCTTCAGGGGCGAGAGAATGTTGAGATTGAAATCTTCGCCGACGACAATTTCTTTGGTTTTGATTTTTAGAATTTCAGAAATCAGGATGTCGTTGCTGTGGGGAATGTTGGTGAGATAATTTTCTCCCGTGGACAAATCGGAATAACTTAGGATGTAGCGATCCCGCTCTTCCGATACGGAAACAAGAAAATTGTTTCCCTTTTCGTCCAAAGTCCCGCCTTCGGTAACGGTTCCGGGGGTGATGATCCGCACCACTTCCCGCGCAACCAAGCCTTTCGCTTCCGCAGGATCCTCAACCTGTTCTACAATCGCAATCTTGTAACCCTTTTCGGTCAGTTTGTCTAGGTAGGAATTCACGCTATGATAGGGAACTCCGCACATCGGCACCCTTTCCGGGGCACCCGCGTCCCTTCCCGTGAGGACGATTTCCAATTCTTTGGAAGCGACAATGGCGTCATTGAAAAACATCTCGTAAAAATCCCCGAGCCTGAAAAAGACCAGGGTGTCGGGAAACTGTTCCTTGATCTCCAGGAACTGCCTCATCATCGGCGTATACTGCATCTTGTCAATCTTTTCGTACATGTTCTCACCCGCAATGCTAATAAATTATACCATAGTTTTCTGTAATATTACAATATTTCCGCAATTCTCCCTTAAAAAAAGGGCTTGCGCCCTTATTTTTCCAAAACTTTTAAATAAGTTGAGGGAATGAGTTTTCCGCCCGCAAGGCGCGAATCCTCGGCGTCGAGCGCCATGTAATGGCTTTCGACGGCGTTTTCGATGTCGGTGAGGCCGGAAACTTTTTCACCTTTTTTTACATTTCTTACGAAATCAACGAGCATCTGCCTGTCTCCGCCGGAATGGTAGGAAAAGTCGTCTGCAAATTGCCGCACATCGATGATTTCCTGTTCCTTGCCATAGGGTTTCAAAATGATTTCCGACTTTTCCAAATCCCCCTCCAATTCCGCTTTCGAGCCGTGGACCTTGATGCTCCTGTGGATTTCGTTTGAGAAAGCGGTCATGACAAAGGAGGCGGTGATGTCGTCTTCAAAGAGGATATTCACGACCTGATGGTCGACGACGTCGTTGTCGCTTTTGTATACGCAACGGGAATAAGATAGGCTTTCGTCGCTCAAAACCTTTACCGGATCCTGTTCGAGCGAGAAAATCATCATCCAGAGCGGATTCTTGGAATAAAACTCAACGGCATTGAAGGGGCATTCGACCTTGCATTTATAGCAATGGTCGGCTGCGCCTTCCGGAGCGTTTTCTTCTTTGAAATAGGAAAGCGATCCGAAGGAAGAGAGGGACAGGTATTTCTTGTCCACGAGCCAGCGGATGATGTCCAAATCATGGCAGCTTTTCGCCAAAATCATCGGCGCGCTCACATCCGCTTTCCGCCAATTCCCCCTGACATAGCTGTGGGCATAATGGTAATAGCCCACATGTTCCGTCTGCGAGATGGTGGTGACTTTTCCGAGCCTACCGCTTTGAATCAGTTCCTTGATTTTCTGATAAAAGGCAGTGTACCTGAGGACATGGGCGATCGCGACCCGCCTGCCAAGTTCCTTGGCTTTTTGGGCTATCGCCAGGATTTCTTCCCGCTCGATTGAGATCGGTTTTTCCAATAGCAAATCATAGCCCAAATCGAGAGCGATCATCGCCTGACGGTAATGGTCGCGGTCCATTGTGGAAATGACGAGGATGTCGGCAAGTTTTCCTTGTTTGAAAAATTCTTCGTCGTTCAGGAAATATTTATCTTCCGGAATCTGAAAGAGATTCATGATTAAGGGTTTCTTGACCGGATTGATTTCGCAAACCGCCACCAGTTCCATTTCATCCGGATATTCCTTGATGATGTTGGCATATACGAAGCCGCGTTGACCGAATCCCAAAATTGCGATTTTTACTTTTTCCATTTTCTCCTCCTATGCTTTGATTATAACACAAAGAAAAGCATTTGGAAATAAAAAGTAGCCTGATTCCAGGCTATTTGTCCTCACCCAGTTCTCCCTGCCCGCCCTCTTTTTCTTCCGCTGCTTTCAAAGCAATCAAAATCGGAGTGCCGACAAGAACCGCAAGCGCAATCTCAATTAAAGAATTTATCGAGAAAATGGACGTAATCACGACGAGAAATCCTTCAAAGTCATGGGGATAGAGATCCGCATAAAAATGGAATCCCGTCTTTACAAAAAGATAGAACAAAGGAATCACGGTGATTGAATGCAGGAAGGTGACCACACCCAGGGAGAGGGGATAGGCCAGTTTTTCCTTTTTCATGAGTTTCGTAAAGAGGCGGTGGATGTCATGGGCGATGAAACCGATGAACATCCTCGGAACCACGGAAAGCAGGGGATTGGTGAAGGGGGCATGAAGAACGGGGTCCATGAAACTACGAATCATCGAACCCAATCCGAACACAAACCCCAGCAACAAACCATTTTTTCTGCCCAACAGGATGCCGCCGATAATGACGGGAATGTGGAGCGTCGTGATGGAAGCAATCTGAGTAATCGTGATGTAACCTGTTTGGGGAATGAAAGTAAAGGCGGTAATCAAAGCGATGAAAATGGCTGTAAGTACCAGCGAACGGATTCTTTCATTTACCAAAGTTCTTTTCATGTTTTTCTCCTTTTCGGGCCGCTCAGGGTCCCATAAGATTTATAAAATTTCTGTACAAATGTATGCTCCGGAATCCGGTAGCATCAATCCCAAAACTCAAATTCGTATTTGATCACCCGCACGGGGTCCCCGTGCTTGACGCCGAGTTTCCGCAATTCCTCATCGACGCCGAGCCTCCGGAGGCGCTGCGCGAAGCGTTTAACCTCTTCTTCGCGGTCGAAATTCGTCCTTTCGAAATGCCTTCTGATTGCCGGACCGTCGACAACATAAACTCCGTCCTCCGCCTTCGTGATCGTGAAGGGCGGGGGCGCAGGCGTGAATTTATATTCCACGATTTCTTCGCGCACGGGCTCCAAAAATGCGTCCACGGCCACGGAGTCCAAAACGTCCGCTATTTTATAGACGAGCTCATCCAGATTGCGTCGTGCATAGGCGCTCACCGGAATGATCGGCACGTCCCTGATTTTTTCCTTGAGTATTTTTAAGTTTTCTTCCGCTTCCGGGAGATCCATTTTATTGGCGGCGATGATTTGCGGGCGGAGGAGGAGTTTCGGATTATAGTTTTCCAATTCCTGGTTAATTGTAAGATAGTCAGCATGGGGATCGCGGTCTTTGATCGCCATGTCGAGGACATGGACGATGACGCGCGTCCTTTCGATGTGTTTCAAGAACCTGAAACCGAGCCCGGCTCCCTCGCTCGCCCCCTCGATCAGACCGGGAAGGTCGGCAGCAACGAAGCTTCTTCCGTCCTTCGCTTGCACGACTCCGAGGTTGGGAACGAGGGTGGTGAAGGGATAGTCGGCGATCTTGGGTTTTGCGGAAGAGAGTGCGGAAATCAAAGTCGATTTTCCGACATTCGGAAAGCCGACCAGGCCGACATCGGCCAGAATCTTCAATTCAATCCTGATTTCTCTTTCTTCTCCGGCCTCGCCTTTTTCAGCAAACTCCGGAGCGGGTATTTTCGGGGTCGCGAAACGGGTGTTTCCGCGGCCGCCCCTGCCGCCGCGGGCAATGACCGCTTCCTGACCGTGCCGCGTGATGTCGGCAAGCACGGCTCCGGTTGTAAGATCAGTGACGACGCTACCGACAGGGACTTTGACACGGATGTCTTTTCCGTCCCTTCCGTAACAATTCTTCGGTTTTCCGTTTTCGCCGTCGGGAGCGACGATGTGTTTTTGGTAGCGGAAATCAAGCAAAGTCGTGAGCCCTTCGTCGCCCACAAAAATCACGCTGCCGCCCTTTCCGCCGTCCCCTCCGGCCGGACCTCCGAGAGGCTCGTATTTTTCGCGACGGAAAGCAACTGCACCGTTTCCACCCTTGCCTCCTTTGACAAAAATTTTTACATCATCAATGAACATAATCTACACCGACTAAAATCATTTTAAAAAAATGCACTTGAAAGTGCATGTCATCTTGTCGCATAGACGGAGACCTGTTTTCTGTCCCGGCCTTTGCGCTCATATTTTACATATCCGTCAACCAAAGCAAAGAGCGTGTCATCGCCTCCCCGGCCGACATTATTTCCCGGATGTATTTTCGTTCCGCGCTGCCTGAAAATGATCGAGCCCGCGCTCGCGAATTGACCGTCGGACAATTTCATGCCCAGCCTTTTGGCCCGGGAATCGCGCCCGTTCTTTGTGGAGCCTCCGGCCTTTTTGGAAGCGAAAAACTGTATATTAATTCTCAGCATAAGCTTACCTCCTTTTTTTAATTTTCACCTGCAGATAATCGGCATAATCGGAACTTATGCCTTCGAGGCTGGCAACGAGATTTTCCAGAACCATTTCCGTGAACTCGTTAGTTTCGATAATAGTAAGTTCCATCAAAGCATTTTTTTCGTCACTTTTGAAATCATATTTCGGGCAGACCTTTTCGATCAGACCCAAACTGAGATACATGGCGGTTGAAACGGCGCTGCAGACAATGTCCGCGCCCGCTTCCGCATAGCCCGAATGCCCGGAAACCGTGATCTTTTCAATCACATCCGTGCTAACGACATTGACCTTAATCATTTCAACCTTCGATTGCCAGGATTTTTACCTTCGTGTAGGGCTGACGATGGCCCTGCTTCTTGCGGTAATTCTTTTTGGCCTTGTATTTGAAAACAATGATTTTCCTGTTCTTGCCGTGTTTTTCGACTTGAGCGGTAACTTTCGCTCCTTTCACATACGGCGAACCGACTTTATTGTTTACCATCAAGACTTTATCGAAAACAATTTCCTGGTTTTCTTCCGCATCCAGCTTTTCGATGTAGAGAACATCGTTTTCCTGAACGCGATACTGTTTACCGCCGGTTTCGATTATTGCAAACATCACTGCACCTCCTCATCAAGTATTAGGAACACGCCATAGAGGTGACAAAACTTAAAAACCTCTTCTGTGCGGTAGCCCGATTTGCAACATAAGTATTATACTACTTTTGGTCCTAAAAGTCAAAGGTTTTTATTTTTTTAGATGTCTAATTTGTAACAACGCCGGCGCTTGTGTTGGCGGTATTCGAAATCTTTCCATTGCGAGCGGACTTGGGTATTGTGTTCCAACTCTGGACCGGTTTCCGCCAATTTTACATTATGCCTGATTGCCGCCTTGACTCCCTCCGCTAGTATCAGCGCGTTTACGCCCAGATTTTGGTAGGCGGGTTTCACGGCAATCAAGTACATGTCAAGGACGTCGAATTTTTTAAGAGCGCGGAGCGCACGTAAAATACCGAAGGGAAAGAGCCTGCCATTGGATTTTTTCGTCGCTGCGTTCAAACAGGGAGCGAGCAGGCCGAAACCGATCAGTTCGTCATCCTTATCAGTAACAAGAATCAGAAAATCCAAATTGATCAAAGTAACGTATTGTTTGATGATTGTATCGATTTGCTTGTCGGTGATGGGCACGACTCCGTACAAAGGCGAAAACGATTCGTTGATGATGTCGAATGCTTTTTTGATGTAGGGGCCCATTTCCTTGCGTTTCTTCAATTTCAAAACCTTGTAGCCATAACGCTTGGATATCACGTTGGCAAGGCGGTTGACCTTCTCGCCCCTGTCCTTGGGCATGAAAATCTGGTATTCCACCCAGTCCACATCTTTTGAAAAACCTAAAGCCTCCAAATGGCGGGGATAATAGGGATGGTTGTAGATGGTGAACGTACTCCCCTCTTCCTCAAACCCCTCCACAAGCATTCCCTGTTTGTCCATGTCGTTAAACCCGATCGGACCGATGATCTGGTTCAATCCCCTTTCCTTCGCCCAATCCATCACCTTCTGAAACAAAGCCTTCGTGACTTCAAGATCGTCAATGACATCGAAGCGGCAGAAACGCATCTGGCGGAGATTTTTCTTTTCGTTATAGGCATGGTTGATTAAAGCGCAGATGCGACCGACGATCTTGCCTTCGCGGTAAGCAAGAAAGAATTTGGTCTCGCAATATTCATATGCCGCGTTCTTTTCCTTGTTGAGAGTGTTCAGTTCGTCACCGAAAAATGGGGGGATGTAATAGGGGTTGTCCTTATATAATTTATTGGGAAAATCGATGAATTTTTTAATATCCCGTTTCTCTTTGATTTCTCTAACAACTACCATATTTTTTTCTCCTTTTTCTCTTTTCCCATTATTATACCCTGATTTTCCTTTTTCTACAACCCCTTAGCTTTTTTTTGGGAATTTCCGTTCCTGATGCGCGCTTTCAAAGCATAATATAAGGATATCAAAATCTCAAGGCTGAAATCTTCAAACGCAAAGAAAGTGCCGTTGTTATCATTTTTCGGAAACAAAACCCGGTATCCAAAAGTCAATAAAGAAATTATGAAGACATCGGTTAAAAAATCGAATATGAAATCATATGTAACCTCCTTGCCTCTGATTTCGTCGATTGCGGCATAGAGGACATATTGGAGGCCGGTTCCGACAATGAGGGCATGGAAATCTCCGAGTTTATCCTCCAGGAGCCCGCCCGCCCAACCCTGGATGATTGAAACCAAATAATCGCTGAATTCAAAATTGTCCTTCAATATGTTTTCTTCTCGGTTGAGGATGTTGAAAAACACATTTTCCAGATATTCACTCACGTAACCGGCGACGATGCCTGAAGAAACTGCGGCGATTCGTTCCTTTTCTTTGTTTGGCTCCTCATTGTTTTTCCCGCCAGAATTCCCCATATTCTTATTATATACTTTTTCTGGGAATGAGAAACATGAACAAGTCGGAAAATATCTTAACTTTTTGAATTTACTGTGTTATAATAACATGAAATCTTGAAAGCGAGGAGAATATGAAACTGAAACGGATCAAAAAAACAATCTCATATATATTTTTATTTTCTTTGTTGGGCGGATTATTGCTATTGCTATATGAGTTCCGGCATGCAATCAGCCTCGCTTATGATACGGGTTCTTGGGATCCGATAACTGAGAAGTTTCAAAGTTACGGTTTTTGGAGCTTTTTCTTTGTGTCGCTGACGCAGACCTTCTGCATCATTTTTACGGTCATCCCCGGCACGCCGATTCAAATCATCGCTGCCATCAGCCTCGGCCGGGTTCTGGCCTTCCTTGCCTGCCTTGCCGGAATCGTTTTGGGAAACCTCGCCATCTTCATCATTTTCCGAAAGATCGGTTCCAAATCGGAGGAATTGTATGCGAACAAGGAGCTAGCGGAAATCGAAGACGCAGCTCTCCGCCGCGGACAAAATTTTTTCACCTGGTTCATCATTTTTCTTTATATGATTCCCGTCTTTCCATATGGTTTAATCGCCTTCACAGCGGCGAAAGCGAAAATGCGCTACCCGCGTTATTTCCTGCTGACGACACTCGGGGCCATGCCTTCGACCCTGATCAACATCGCCCTGGGGAATTTTTTGATGCTTGCGGATAAAACCACGGCTCTCATTCTGATCGGGATCTTCCTCCTGCTCACCATCTTAGTTGCCAGATACTACAAAAGAATCATCCGTTTTCTCACGAACAGGCCGATCAAGAACATGGTGTATTTCCAAAGTTCTGTGCGGCTTCCCGGAACCTTTATTTATTACCTCCTGTACTTCGTCCTGAGATGCATTCTCTTTCCGAGGCTGAGGGTGAAATACAGGGTGAAAGACGTGGACAAGATCGAACCCCCCTTTCTCCTCCTGTATAACCATCCTTCGAAAATTGACTTTGCTTATTCGATGGTCCCCCTCTTCCCGCGGAAAGTCAATCAAATCGTCGCTTACTACTACTTCTGCAATTACCGCTTCGGAAGATTCCTCCATTACATGGGCTGCTTTCCAAAATTCCTCTACCATCCCGATCTTTCTTCAATGAGGAACATCAAGCGCGTCATCCGCGCCAAAGGCGTTCTCGGCTTTGCTCCGGAAGGAAGGCTCAGCGCTTACGGCTGCATGGAAACCCTCGCCCCCGCGACCGAAAAACTGGTGAAGCATTTGGGCGTGCCGGTCGTGATGGCAAAAATCAAGGGCGGCTATCTCACTTTCCCGAAATGGGCGAAAAACATGAGGAGGGGCAGGGTGGAAATCGAAGTCGAAGAAATCCTCACCGCGGAAGACAGCAAAGCGATGAACGCGGAGGAAATCAAGGCCTTTTTGGAAAAAAAGCTTGCCTATGACGATTTCAAATGGCAGGAAGAAAAAAGAATCCGATACAGGGGGAAGAGGTTTGCGGAAGGGTTGGAGCACATCCTCTACATCTGCCCCGTCTGCAAACATGAATACACCTTCACCGCCAAAGGCAACCTGCTTACCTGCTCCCACTGCGGCACGGAAGTAAAACTCAACCCTTACTATGAATTCGAAGCAAACAATCCCTTGATACCAAAAAACATCCGCGATTGGTATCTCTTCCAAAAGGAGACGGAAGCAAGGAATGTGGAGAAGGAAAATTATATTCTGGAAAGCCGCGTCTCTTTGAAACTTCCCGACCCCGACGGCAAAGGTTTCAAGAAAGCGGGCGAAGGTGTTACCGTCCTGACGGAAAAAGGTGTGACCTATACCGGCACAATCAACGGGGAAATCAGGACCGTGCATTTCAAAATTGAAAACATTCCGGCCATCCTTTTCGGAGTGAATGAAGATTTTGAAATCTACCACGACAACACGCTCTATTATTTCATTCCGGAAAACATCCGCGAGTGTGTCAAATGGTCCGTCGTCGGGGAAGCAATGTATAACAAATATCTGAGGGATAATGAGTAGTATGGAAAAAGAACAAATCCTTAAAATCAATAAACGTTCATTCATCACCGTCTGCGTGATTCTTGTCAGTTTTATGGTGCTTGCCTATGCACTCACCTTCTTTCTGGGAAAAGGCGAATACATCACGGTCGGAGAGAATCTGGTCTACCAGGAACTCCCGGGCAAGGGTTATTCGTTTCTGTCTTTTATTACAGCCCCCTTCCGTCTGCTAGGTTCTGCAGACGGGATTAGTGTCATCGTCATCGCGCTCTTCATGCTGATTCTGGCCGGCTCCTTCAACATCATGCACGAAACGGGGGGCATCACTTCGATCATCGGTTATTTGATCAAAAGGTTCCGGAATAATAAATTCAAGCTCATGTACATCGTCATTCTCTCCTTCATGCTCTTCGGGGCCCTCTTCGGAATCTTTGAAGAATCCGTGACCCTGCTTCCGATTATCATCATGCTTGCGCTCTCACTCGGCTGGGACACCTTCACCGGCCTCGGGATGTGTTTGCTGGCTGCGGGTTTCGGTTTCTCGACGGCGATCACCAACCCCTTTTCCATCGGCCTCGGCGCAGCGAAAATGGGCATCAGCCCGACGACGAACATCTGGTACAGAATCATCATTTTCATATTGACGTATCTTTTTCTCTGCCTTTTCATGCGCATTCATGTAAAAAGAATCGAAAAAGATCCTAAATCCTCACCGACCTACGAAAGCGATGAAGCAAGAAGAGAGAAACTCAAACAGTTTTCCCTCGATTATGACCGGAAAACATTGAAAGTTTATTCACTCTTCTTTTTGGCGGTTCTCATCGCCATCGCTGCCTCCTCCACAATCTCAGTCCTAAGCTCCTACTCGATTCCGATCATTGCCCTGACTTTCCTTGTCGGCATCATGGTTTCCGGAGCCTGCCTGCGGATTCCTTTCAAGAAACTCATGAAAATGTTCGCCTCCGGAGTTGCCGGCATGAGCCCTGCGATCATCATGTTGATGCTGGCGGGTTCGATTAAATTCATCATGGACGACGCGAAAATCATGGCGACGTTGATCGAAGCGACGGCAAATGCCTTTAAAAGCCAAAGCCCGCTTCTGGGCGTGCTCTTCATCTATCTCTTGGTGCTCGTGATCCAATTCTTCATCGGTAGCGCCAGCGCCAAGGTCATTCTCATCATTCCCATCATTTCCGTCCTCGCCTCGGAAATCGGCATCACCAAAAACCTGGCTCTGCTTGCTTTCGTCTTCGCGGACGGCTACACCGACCTGATTTATCCCACGAACCCCGTTCTTCTGATAGCTTTGGGAATGGCTTCCTTTAATTATGGCAAATGGATCAAAAAAACCTGGATCCTACAGGCAATCATCCTCATCGTCACGGTCGGTTTCTTGATTCTCGGTTATTACATAAATTATTGACATCAGTACATCAAAAAAGCTACCCACATGTGGTAGCTTTTTTTGCTTATAATTTACTTTTATGATCAAACTATCCCAAAGCCACATCCAAGAGCATCATGACCGCAAATCCAACCATGACGGCAACGGTCCCGGCATTGGAGTGCGAACCCATTTGCGCTTCCGGAATCAACTCTTCCGCAACCACATAAATCATCGCGCCCGCGGCGAAAGCCAAAAACCAGGGCATGACCGCAGGTAGCCAGGTCGCAAGCAAAATCCCTAGCAAAGCTGCAAGCGGCTCGACGATTCCGCTCAAACTTCCCAAAGCGAAAGCTTTAAGATTGGAAATGTTTTCGTTTTTCAGAGGAAGCGATATCGCCGCTCCCTCCGGAAAATTCTGAAGACCGATGCCGATCGAGAGCGCCAACGCCGAAGCTATGAGCCCCGGATCGCCGTTTTTCAAGGCCAACCCGAAGGAAAGCCCCACGGCAAGCCCTTCCGGAATGTTGTGGAGCGTGACCGCCAAAACGAGCATCGTCGTCCTTTTGAAAGAACTCTTCACGCCTTCCTGCACGCCCGCGCGCGGATGGATGTGGGGAAGCAGCAGGTCAACAATCAGGAGAAAGAGCCCCCCGGCAAGGAATCCGAAGGTTGCCGGAATGTAGCCGGGTATGTTGTGCGCTTCCGCTCCCTCGATTGCCGGAAGCAGAAGCGAAAAAACCGAGGCCGCGATCATCACTCCCGAGGCGAAACCCAAAAAGATTCTGTTCAGGTTCTTGGAAATGCTCTCCTTAAAAAAGAAGACCAAAGCCGCGCCCAAAGTGGTCATGACGAACACAAAGGTTATTCCGAAAATTATTGCTAATTTTGCATTCTCAAAAAGCGAATACAAGTTTTTTCCCTCCGTTCTTGAATATTATAACATACCAGAACAAAAAGCGGAGAATTTTGATAAACGGGTCACTGGAAATTGGAAAGTATGTCTTTGAAATTGAAGGACCCCTTAAGCAATGCCACCAAGGGATTGTTTTCGAAGAAATACTTTCCTAATCCGAAACCTTCGGTCCCAAGCCGCAAATCCGCAACCAAAAAATCATTCAGAGAAGGAAGGATGCCGCTCACCACCGAAAGCAAAAGCATTGAGAGTGAAACAAAGACCAGACCTTTGACAGCACCCAATACGGCCCCCAAAATTTTGTTCACCACTCCCAAGAGCCCCTTATCAGCCACCTTGTTCAGCAATCTGGAGATGATTTTCAGCACAATCAGCAGGATGATGAAGATTCCGATGAAGGTGATGGCAGTGAGAATGACGTTTCCGATTGCGGGGGCGAGGACTTCAGCCAGAGTGAGGTCCGTTTCCGATCCGCTCACTTGGAACCAACGGGAAATCGCTTCCGCAATAAACTTCGGCAGGCCGAGTTCCGAGATTCCTTCCGTAATCTGCTCTCCCGCGCTTCCGGCTGCGATGGGCTGATTGAAGATATCTCCCTTCGTTGCAATCCAATCCGCTACCTTGCCGTCAATCTTTGAGGAAAGTGAGGTTTTGGCTAAAAGCGAAGTTACTGGCTTCACCAAAAGGAAGGAACCGACGAGGCCGAGGAGCCAATTGGCCGCCGATAAAATCTGTTTCATGAAACCCTTGATCAGTCCGATCACCGTAAACAGTCCGAGCACAATAATGATCGCTATGTCTATCTTTCCCATACTTACTCCTTGTTCCGTTTCTTGATGAAATAGATTATATATTTTGAAAATAAATTAGGATATTCCTTGTTGCGATAATTCCTAAACAACAATACAAGCAAAAAGATTCCCGCGGCGATCAATGCGATGCCCAGAAAATCAAATAGGATTCCGATCACAGCGTCCGCCGCCACAATAAAAATCACACCGACGATGAATTTCCAGAAATTATACTGGAGGTATCTTTTCTTGTCCGTTGATAGGATCAGACGAACAGCGGGAATGATGAGGAGCACAATCCCGACAAAGACGCGCACCAGGTATTCGGGGAAGAGGATGATCAATGCCGCGCAGCCGAAGAGAAAAAGACCGTAAGTGAAATAGCCGATGGATCTGTCGAAAAAACTGCCGTCCTGGAGATGTTCGTGATAGCGGATCGCAAGCACAATCAGCGCGAGGCCGGAAATAAACAGGTAAGCGGCGGCGAGATAGGAAAACATTCTGATGAAATCCTCCCCGGAAAGCAGGAAGCAGAGCGTTCCGAGCGCGAACAGAACCGCCACTAAAAGCAGTGTTTGGTAGTTAGTTTTCAAATACTTAAGCATTGTCAACCTCCGAACCCGAAGAAATCTTCTTCTTCAGCCCCCCGGAGTTTTTCAAAAATATCTATCTTATCGCTTTTTTCCAAGAAAATGAGTTCCAAAAAAAGAAAAGCACAAAGGAAACCGGAAAGCGCAATTTGGAAGAGCGAACTCACGCCGATGATCATCATCATGGCAAGGAGAACGGCGACACCGACCAGCAAGATGAAAAAAGATTTATAGAAGAGTTTGCGGTCGCGGTTCCAAAAAGAAAAAACAAAAATCAGGAGCGTGAGGACAATCGCCACTCCGGCAACATAGGAAAGGGTGTTGTGCGTCTCCGAGGCGATCGGAAACATCGTTGGTGCGAAGGGCAGGAAAACGATGATCAATATCGAAAGTCCGGAGAAAGCAAGCGTGAGTTTGATCAGCGGCAGCTCCGTGGAACTCAGAAAAAGCAAATAATCAAAGATCGTAAAATAATAAAAGGCTGAGAGCAGTCCCCAGATGATCAGCTCTTCGATCGCTCCGTAACGGGCCCCTATTTGCGAGAAAGTGACGAGGACAAGACGTTCCCAGAGGTTGTCAAAGGGACC
>FZPS01000216.1_pt345 | contig 20929 bp, 18 predicted proteins | sample 1817821 | NCBI WGS metagenome assembly FZPS01 (sample SAMEA104158645, study PRJEB21678) | metagenome | place: Germany | collected 2015-04-21 | reverse complement strand
ATTAGGAGAAGAAGTATATGCGATTTCCAAATTAGAGAAACAAGAAGGTAAAAAGCTCTTCTTTAGTATTGAAGCCTTTGATTCCAAAAATAAGATTGGGAAGGCTACACATATAAGATATATAGTAGAGGAGAGTAGTTTTATGGAAAGATTAAACCAATAATATAAATATGAACATAGAAAAGGATGGAAGGTTCGAAATGATTGCAAAGACAATGTTCGGACTAGAAGATGTATTGGCAAAAGAGATAGAAGAGATTGGAGGCGAGGATATAAAGAAGCTGAATAGAGCAGTGAGGTTCTACGGAGATATGAATACCTTATATAAGGCAAACTATCTATGTAGAACAGCAATATCCATCCTTAGACCTATATATAGCTTTGAAGCAAACAATGAACACGAGCTCTACGATAATGTATTAAAGTGTAGATGGGAGAGATTGATAAATCCTGATGGGACATTCTTTATAGATAATGCTGTTTTCAGCAAGATTTTCACTCATTCCCTCTATGCTTCCTACAAGACCAAGGACGCTATATGTGATAGACTAAGGAAGATGTTTGGAATGCGCCCTAGCATCGATAAGGAAAAGCCAGATATTATTCTCAACCTTCATATCAATGAGAATAAGGTAAATATATCCCTAGACAGTAGTGGTGAAAGCCTTCATAAGCGTAACTATAGGATTGCTACAGGTCCTGCTCCAATCAATGAGATTGTGGCGGCAGGCCTTATTCAGCTAGCAGAGTGGGATAGGAAGACTAATTTCTATGACCCAATGTGTGGTTCAGGAACTCTATTGATTGAAGCAGCAATGTATGCCAGCAATATTCCAGCACAGTATTATAGAAGGAAGTTCGCATTTATGAACTGGCCCGAGTTTTCTATGCCAGAATGGAGAAAGGTAAAAGAAGATGCAAACAGAGAGATAAAAGAGTTCGATTATGAGATATGGGGCTCTGATGTTTCGGGCAATTTCGTTAAGGTAGCTGAAGAGAATATTAGAAACGCCAAGCTTCATAATGATATAAAGGTTTATAGGGCATCCATTGAAGAAGCCGAACTGCCTGAGGGAGAAACCCTAATCATCACCAATCCTCCTTATGGAGAAAGAATGGAGACCAGAGATATCCAAGAGCTTTATAGCGCTATAGGTGATGTGCTTAAGACCAATTTTACAGGAAATACAGCATGGATAATATCCTCCGATTTCGATGCACTAAAACATATTGGGCTTAGAACTTCCAGAAGACTTACCGTCTATAATAGCAATCTCGAATGCAAGTTCTATAAGTACGAACTCTACGAAGGCAGCAAGAAGGCTAGCAAACAAGACGGAGAAGATCAGCATATAAACAATATATAGCATGGATATCAATCAAAGGTTTTCTTTCGATAGGCGATTCACTTGGGAGGTGAAGGTAGGTAGTATTGGCATTGGAGGTGATAACCCTGTGCGAATACAATCAATGACTAATACCCACACCCTCGATATTGATAAGACAGTAGAGCAAACAATTAGACTCGCAGATAGTGGCTGCGAATTAGTAAGGATTACTGCAGCTGATAAGAAGCAGGCCCATGCTCTTCGCGAGATAAAGAACGAACTGGTTCGCCGCAATTATAATCTCCCAATTATTGCTGATATTCATTATAACCCAGAGGTGGCTGAAATAGCTGCAGAATATGTTGAGAAAATAAGGATTAATCCTGGTAATTATACAGATAAGAATAGGGGGAAATTCGAATATACCGACGAGGAGTATAGCGATGAACTTAAGAAGATTAAAGAAAGATTAAGCCCCCTAATTGAAATATGTAATAAGCATAGCACCGCCATTCGAATAGGGACAAACCACGGCTCTCTATCCGAAAGAATAGTAGGTAGATACGGCAATACACCTTATGCAATGGCAGTCTCTGCACTAGAGTTTACAAAGATATGTAATGAGCTAGGCTTTAAGAACCTAGTATTATCACAAAAGTCTAGTAATGTAAAGCAGATGGTTATGGCAACAAGGATGCTTGCAGATATCTTAGATCAAAACGAATTATACTTCCCTCTCCATCTTGGAGTAACTGAGGCAGGGGACGGTGAAGACGGTAGGCTTAAATCTGCAATAGGCATTGGTGGTTTGCTCTCAATAGGTATTGGAGACACAATTAGAGTTTCTCTAACCGAAGACCCAGAGAATGAACTCCCTGTTGCTCAATCCATACTCCAATCCACGGGAGATAGGATATATAAGGCAGAATTTATTGCCTGTCCTTCATGTGGAAGAACACAGTATAATATACAAGAAGCATTAAGAAAGGTGAAAAAAGCCTGCTCCCACCTTGTTGGAGTTAAGATAGGCGTAATGGGCTGCGTGGTCAATGGGCTTGGAGAGATGGCCGATGCTCATTATGGCTATATTGGAGCAGGTCCAAACAAGGTCAATATCTATAGGGGCAAAACCTTAGTTCATCAAAGCCTAGGAGAGGACGTAGCATTGGAAAAGCTAATAGACCTAATTAAACAAGATGGAAAATGGGTAGAAAAGCCTTATTATTATTCCTATTAACCTCCCTAAGCCTAGGTCTATTTGCTCAGAGAATAATAAGCCTAGAAGAGTCTCTACCCAAGACAGAGCTTAAGACCCAGCATATTGACCACGTGTTTTTCGAGATAGGATATTCCAATCAGCATAAACAATCTCAATGGGTAGCCTATAAACTCACCAAGGAAATGGTTGAAACAAAGATAGCCAAGAGAATCTCCAGTTTTAGGATAGATAAAAAGCTAGACAGGAAGTACGCCTCTACCAATAATGACTATAGAAACTCAGGCTACGACAGGGGGCATCTCTGCCCGGCAGGTGATATGAGATGGAGTAAGGACGCAATGTATTCCACGTTTATGCTAAGTAATATATCTCCACAAACACCCTCTTTTAATAGGGGAATATGGAAGGATTTAGAAGACAAGGTAAGGGATTGGGCAGTAGAAAACGATAGTATTATAGTTATAACAGGTCCTATACTTAATAATTTCGATGGAGAGATTGGTGATGGCGTTCCTGTTCCTAGATTTTTCTATAAGATAATTATCGATATATCTCCTCCAACCTATAAGGCAATAGGCTTTATTATCGAAAACGATAAGGTCGACCTCGACCTAGAATACCTTAGCTTTACTCTACGATGTATTGAGTCTATTGCAGCACTAGATTTCTTCCCTGATTTTCATAATGATGAGTTTATAGAATACCTCGAAACAAATATCAACTTAGAAGACTGGAGTTTTTAGATAATTCCCCAAAATCTTATGTATTTTATAAAGATATTATTCTCTATAATTTGTTTTTCCATATTGCAAAAACGAATAGGATCTTATATACCCTGTGTCTTTCAACGATTTACACTATTAATCAACCGTATTGCAAAATTAATCTCCGATAAGAGTCTTCGTCACATGCCATGTCAAGGGTGTTCACATGCCATGTCAGAGGGTGTGACATGCCATGTCAGAGGGTGTGACATGCCATGTCAGCAAGTATCAGATGCCATGTGGTGGGGATTCTTCTCGAAATCTATTACTTCCTTATTGGGGTTTACACTTTTGATTCTTGCAACTAATTTGGGTTTACAGGCATTCTCTTATTCCTAAATAGGGTTTACAGACATGTAAAATAAAGAGTAGAATTGACGAACTAGAATAGAAAGAGGAAAGTCTTTATTCGCTTTAAATCATGCTTTATGCTATTGAAATAAGGTGTTGACAAAATAATCTCCGAGATTGATCTCCAAATGGTGCCACCTTTTGCCTCGAAAGGTGCCACCATTTAAACATCCTTGTCGAAGATTAATTCCTTAATACTAAACAAGGTTTACACTTTTGGCTCTTATTACTAGATAGGGTTTACAGAATAGGATTTACGGGTATGTGATTTAGTAATTGTAATATAATCTATTAGAGATATTGAATGGCTGAAAATTCTTTGGGTATTATATTATTGAAGCTAGGAAACAAATATTTATCTGGAGGATTGGAGATTTTAGATGTTTTTTCTTAAAATACTAATATCTTGAATAAGAGATAGATAGCCTATTTATACGCTATGAAATAATTTTACTTTGTATTTTCTTGCAGTTTTTCGTACATAAATTGTATTTTTGCAACAATATATAAATTTATAACCTTATCTAAGTGTGCCTATGTCAAAACATATAAAGATAAAAAAGGGATTGGATCTAAGGCTCGAAGGCAGTGCTAAAGCAAATGTCTCCGAAGTTTTGATACAGTCCTATGCGATAAAACCCACCGACTTTATTGGAGTTATTCCAAAGCTTATGGTCAAGGAAGGTGACAAGGTTAAAGCAGGAAGCCCATTATTCTTTGATAAGTATAATGAAAAGATTCTCTTTACCTCACCTGTTAGTGGTAGGATAGCATCCATAATCAGAGGAGAAAGAAGGGTTATACAAGAGATTAGAATAAGTCCAGACAATGAAATGGACTACGAAGACTTTGGTACCCAACCATTCTCTTCGATGAGCAATGAAGAAATTATAGAAAAGCTTCTAGTCTCTGGTGCATGGACGAGAATACGTCAAAGACCTTATTCTACAATACCAAACCCAAATGTAGTACCGAAATGCATAATGATAGCTGGATTCGATTCGTCTCCACTATCTCCCGACCTTTCAGTTGTTCTAAAAGGACAAAAAGCCGATATTCAACTTGGAATAGATATTCTTTCTAAGCTAACCAGCGGTAAGGTCTATGTAAATACCCACGATGAGCTTAGTCAGTCCGAAGATATATTCGGGCTAAAGAATGTGGTGCATACCAAGTTCTCAGGACCTCATCCAAGCGGTAATACAAGTGTGCATATATCTCATATCTCACCTTTGAACAAGGGAGAAACAATATGGTATATAAGTCCGGAAGACCTAGTAATGATTGCTAAGCTATTCGTTCACGGTAAGCTTATTACAGACAGAATCATTGCTCTGACAGGTCCAGAAGTAATCAATCCTCAATACTATAATATCAAACAAGGAGCCTCTATTTCTTCCATTATCAATAGTAATGTAAGTAAGGATATCAACCTAAGATATATCTCGGGCAATATCCTAACAGGTAAGAGAATAGAGGAGAATGGCTATTTGGGAGCTTATGATAATCAAATAACAGTCCTAAAAGAAGGCGATTACTACGAGTTCTTAGGATGGTTGCTTCCAGGCTTCAAGAAGTTTTCATTTTCTCGCACCTTCCCAGGTGGATTCTCTAGGTTTTTACCAAAGAGATTCCAAAAGCCCATCCAAGTCGACACCAATCTCCATGGAGGAGAGAGGGCTTATGTTATGACAGGTGAGTTCGAGAAAGTCTTTCCTTTCGATATATATCCACTCCAGCTTATAAAAGCATGTATTATTGAGGATATAGATCAGATGGAAGAGCTTGGCATATACGAGATAGATGCAGAAGACTTTGCACTTTGTGAGGTGATTGATGCTTCCAAAACCAATATTCAAGATATTATTAGAAAAGGATTAGAAATAATCAGAAAGGAGATGGGAGAATGAAGTTTTTAAGAAACTATTTAGATAAAATAAAGCCCAATTTTGAGAAGGGAGGGAGGTTTCCATGGCTTCACTCAACCTTCGATGCTTTCGAAACCTTTGCCTTCGTACCTAATACGACCACAAAGTCGGGAGCTCATATAAGAGACGCAATAGACATGAAGAGAACAATGACCTTTGTTATCTTCGCCCTTGTTCCAGCTCTCTTATTCGGAATCTATAATGTAGGATACCAACACTACCTATCCATTAATCCAGAGCTTGGCTTTTTCGATGGCCTTTGGAATAATATATGGTATGGATTGGGTAAGGTTCTACCTATTATAATAGTATCCTATGGAGTAGGCTTGGGAATTGAGTTCTTCTTTGCCCAAATCAGGGGACACGAGGTCAATGAGGGCTTCTTGGTCTCAGGTATGCTAATCCCTATGGTGATGCCACCAGATGTTCCTCTATGGCAGCTTGCTCTAGCAGTAGCATTTGCAGTAATCATAGGTAAAGAAGTCTTCGGCGGAACAGGTATGAACTTCCTTAACCCAGCCCTAACAGCTCGTGCATTCCTATTCTTTGCCTATCCAAGCTCAATGAGTGGGGATAATGTATGGATTGCAAATAAGGCAGACGCCTTCTCGGGTGCAACTCCTTTGGCAGAGATGTTTAATAGAATGGAAGCTCCAACTACTTCTGTAATGGATATGATTATAGGAATTATGCCAGGAAGTATTGGTGAGACATCTGTTATAATGATTCTAATAGGTGCATTTATATTGATTCAAACAGGGATTGCTAGCTGGAAGATTATGCTTTCGGTCTTGGCTGGAGGTGCCATAATGGGATTGACCTTTAATATTTTAGGCCCTGCAGACAATCTTTATATGCAAATGCCTTTCTACTATCATTTCTTAATGGGAGGATTTATGCTAGGAATGGTGTTTATGGCAACAGACCCAGTAACAGCCGCTCAAACAGAGACAGGAAAATGGATATACGGACTATTAATCGGTATACTAGCTGTTCTGATTCGCGTGGTAAACCCTGCCTATCCAGAAGGAATGATGCTTGCGATATTATTATTAAATGTTTTTGCTCCTCTAATTGACTACTACGTTATAGATGCCAACGTTCGTAGAAGAAAGAAGCGTTGGGCAAAGGCAGAAACAATAGAAAACAAGGAGGTTTAGATGAAAAGTAATAGTAATCAATATATTTTCATATACGCAACCCTAATGGTTGTAATCTCTGCAGCTATTCTAACCCTTGCGTCCGTAGGCCTAAAGCCTTTTCAGGACAAGAATATTAGGGTAGAAAAGATGCAGCAGCTCCTAATTGCGGTAGGTATTGAGTCGGATGCAAAGAATGCAGAAGAACTCTATAATAAATACTTCACCGAGGAGCTAGCCATCAATGGCAAAGGAGAAATTATTAGTAATTACACCGATGGCGAGCAGGTCTTAGGCGATATTAGGCCATTTGAGATAGACCTAAAGTCAGAGATTGATAAAAACAAAAGACTCGAAGACCTAACACAGAGCGAAGCCATTCTTCCGCTATACGTCTATAAGGACGGCGAAAAGAAGATATTCGTAATACCGGTAATGGGTAATGGACTATGGGGTGGAGTCTGGGGAAATATTGCTCTGGACGAAGACCTAAACACTATCTATGGAGTAAACTTCGACCATAAGGGCGAGACTCCAGGGCTAGGTGCAGAGATTTCGGAAAGAGAATTTGCAAATCAGTTTACAGCAACCACCAAGCAAATCTTCTCAGATGGAGAGTTCCGTTCTGTTGAGCTAGTCAAAGGAGCCGACAAAAACAATCCTCACCAAGTAGACGCAATATCGGGAGGAACAATTACTTCAAATGGGGTTTCGGACATGATTAGAGACTGTCTCAAATTCTATATTCCTTTTATTAAATCACTAAACAATTAAGCTATGGGAAAGATAAATTTTAAACTAATAAAATCCCCTCTAAACAAGGATAACCCAATAACGGTTCAGGTATTAGGAATATGTTCTGCATTAGCAGTAACAGCCAAGCTCAAACCAGCAGTAGTTATGTCTATTTCTGTTTTGGTCGTTATTATGCTATCCAACCTAATAATCTCATTGTTGAGAAATACCATACCACAGAGGATTAGGATAATTGTTCAGTTAGTATGTGTGTCCTTACTAGTAATATTAGTAGACCAGGTTCTCAAAGCCTTCGTCTACGAAGTAAGCAAGGAGCTATCAGTATTCGTCGGTCTTATTATTACCAACTGTATAGTTATGGGTAGGCTGGAGGCCTTTGCATTAAGCAATAAACCTCTCGACTCATTAATAGACGGTATTGGTAATGGACTAGGCTATGCTTGGATACTTATTTTGGTAGGTTTTGCAAGGGAGCTATTTGGCAATGGTACCCTATGGGGCTACCCAGTCATACCAGACTCCGTCTATAGCTTCGGCTACCAAGACAATAGCTTTATGATAATGCCTCCAATGGCACTTATATTAGTAGGAATAATAATTTGGGTACAAAGGTCGAGAAACAAAGACCTTATAGAAGATAATTAGTTCGTTCACCACTAAAAATTAGTTGATATGCAAGAAATTATAAATATATTTGTCAAATCCATATTTGTAGACAATATGATATTCGCATTCTTCTTAGGAATGTGTTCATATCTAGCTGTCTCCAAAACGGTAAAAACATCTATGGGCTTGGGACTAGCGGTCGTATTCGTACTAGTTATAACAGTGCCTCTTAACTACTATATCGACAACTACCTTCTCAAAGAAGGCGCCCTAGCTTGGATTAGTCCAAAGCTAGCCGATGTCGACCTAAGTTATCTTAGCTTCATAGTCTTTATTGCTGTAATTGCAGCAATGGTACAATTAGTAGAAATGTTTATAGAGAAAACATCTCCAACCCTCTACGCTCAATTAGGAATCTTCCTACCACTAATAGCTGTAAACTGTGCCATTCTAGGTTCTTCGCTATTTATGCAAGAAAGACAGTACGCAAACATAGGAGAGGTCTTAGGCTTCTCGCTAGGTTCGGGAATAGGCTGGCTATTAGCCATAGTGGGTATTGCAGCAATTAGAGAAAAACTAAGATACTCCAATATACCGCCAGCACTAAGAGGGCTGGGCATTACGTTTATTATTACAGGCTTAATGGCAATCGCCTTTATGAGCTTTTTAGGAATTAAATTATAGACATAGAGATGATAAAAGTATTAGTTGTAAGCATTATAGTGTTTTTAGTTATCATCCTAGCCTTGGTTGGGATGCTACTCTATGCACGAAAGAAACTCCTGCCACAAGGCGAAGTAGTTATAACCATAAACGGCGAAAAAGAATTAGTAGTAGAGCCAGGTACAACCCTCTTGAACACCCTTTCCAATGAAAAAATCTATCTTCCATCAGCATGTGGAGGAGGAGGAACATGCGGAATGTGTGTATGCCAGGTGACGGAAGGAGCAGGCGAGATACTACCTACCGAAAAGCCTTTCTTTACTAGAAAAGAGCAGCAGAGCAATTATCGCCTAGGTTGCCAGGTAAGGGTAAGAGATAATATGAAGATAGAGATACCAGAAGAGATATTCGGTATCAAGAAATGGGAATGTGAGGTTGTCTCCAACGACAACGTAGCAACATTTATTAAGGAGTTCGTAGTTAAGCTACCAGAAGGTGAAAACCTTAACTTCAAGAGTGGTGGATATATTCAGATAGACGTACCAAAGAGCGAGATTCCATTCAAGGACTTCGAGATAGACGAAGAATATCACGAAGACTGGGATGCACTCAAGGCTTGGGACCTAGTAATGAAGACCAACGAACCAATCTACAGAGCCTATTCCATGGCCAATCACCCAGCAGAAGGCAATATCATTATGCTTAATATACGTATAGCAACACCGCCATGGGATAGAAAGAATAATGCGTTTATGAAAGTAAATCCAGGGATTTGCTCCTCATATATATGGTCATTGAAGCCAGGTGATAAGGTGACTATTTCAGGACCTTACGGCGACTTCTTTGTGAAAGAAACAGAGAATGAGATGATGTTTATTGGAGGTGGAGCAGGAATGGCGCCTATGCGTTCGCATATATTCGACCAATTCCATACCCTAAAGACCAATCGTAAGGCAAGCTTCTGGTATGGAGGACGTTCCCTACGAGAGCTATTCTATATGGACGACTTTGAGAGCATAGAAAAAGACCATCCAAACTTCAGCTTCCACGTAGCGCTTAGTGAGCCAAAAGAAGAAGACAATTGGACAGGATACACAGGATTCATTCACTCAGTAATCTATGAGAACTATCTCAAAGACCATCCAGAGCCAGAAGAGATTGAATACTACCTATGCGGACCTCAGCTAATGACGGATGCAGTAATAAGCATGCTCGATAGCCTTGGAGTTCCACCAGAGAACATTATGTTCGACGACTTTGGTAACTAGCTCTTAGAGCATTAAAATACAAACTTATGAAACAATATTTTTACATCGGAAGAGATGAAGAGCAGAGAGGACCTTTTAGCTTAGAGCAGCTAAGCAGAGAGTCCATCACAAGAGGAACAATGATTTGGCACGAAGGGATGAAGGACTGGAAGCCAGCCCATGCCATACCTGAGCTAGTATCATTGCTAGATGGCATTCCGCCAGCTCGAAGCAAGACGAAAAAGCCAGACTCATGGCTTGCATGGTCCATAATTTCCGCCATACTATGTTGTCTCCCACTGTCCATACCCGCCATTGTCTATGCCGCAAAGGTAGATTCGCTATGGTATTCGAACCGGATAGAAGAATCAGAAAGAGCAGCCAAGAAAGCAAGAAACTGGACAATAGCTTCAGCAGTTTCTGCAGTAGTGCTATGGATACTATATATGTTCTTTATACTTGTTTTAGGCTTTGCTTCCATAATATAAGCAAGCCTTAGAACTAGCTAGAAAGAAATGAAAATCAAACGTCTCACCTTGATTATTATCATTCTTACATTGGTAGTAATTATAGGTGGGATGTTTTTTTATATCAACCCCGAAGAAAGCCAACTATTTCCCAAATGCTATTTCTATAGAATCACAGGATACAAGTGCATAGGATGCGGCACCCAAAGAGCCCTCCACCATCTCTTCCATCTACGCATAGCCCAAGCCCTTAGCCACAACCCCCTCATAGTCCTAAGCTTTCCCTATGCCGGACTTTTAATCTATAATCAATACCTAGGAGGCAAAGAAAAACACCCCAAGCTCGACCGAGCCCTCTCCTCCTCAACCTCCATATACATAGTCCTAACCATAATCGCAATCTATTGGATAGCTAGGAATATTATGGGTGTTTAGTTGTTGATTTGTTTAGTATGGGAGTCAGGTATCGGACGTCTGACGTCTGATAGTTGTTCGGGGCAATGTTTATTTGACCAACAATATTGCTATATTCGATAATATTTCAATTCTTAACAAATGCAAGTCCCGTAGGGACGACATTATGGTAGCAAACGATGACACACTCCCACTCCCTCCACGAATAACCCCTTTAGGGGTGGCAATTATGGTAGAAAGCCATGAAAATCACGCTATTTTATTTTTTTATTTTATAGTTTCATTTCTTTATTCTATCTTTGCTGAATCAAACCGATAAAGGTTTGTTGATTTTATTAGTAAACAACTGCGTTTGCAGCTATATTCTTATGTAATCCGAAAGTTTGGCGATTTAAGGAGAACACACATTAAGAATAAGTTCGTGAACGCCTATGCTATAGCATGGGCGAACTTATTTATGTGTGTAGGCACGCCAACGCCTCGGATACAGAATAATAGTAACCTGTGCTTTTTCTGTATAAAGATGTAGCCATACGCACATAAATAAAACGAAATTATGGCAAAATCTTTAATCTTTGAGCTTCCTAAAATTGTAGAAGAAGGAAGAAAAGAAACTGAGAAAATCCTCGAACGCTTAAGTTCCCCAAATAAAGTAGCTCTCCAAACCAATGAGCTTGTTATCCCTGCAAAAGATAGCTCTGGGCTATGGAAAGGAAAAAACACACAAGAGGTGAGTAAAGAGTGGATGAATAGACTTATTTATGGAGATAATCTCTTAGCCATGCAAGCTTTACTTGCAGGAGACGAATCGACCGGACTACCATCTATGCGTGGAATGATTGACCTTATTTATATTGACCCACCATTTGATAGCAAAGCGGACTATAGAACAAGTATTAAACTTCCGGGCGCTGATCTTTCTCAAAGACCTACAGTAATAGAACAATTCGCTTACGCGGATACTTGGAAAGATGGTACTGTATCTTATTTAAAAATGCTTTATCCTCGACTTGCGTTATTAAAGGAACTATTAAGTGATAAAGGGTCTATTTACCTTCATATTGATTGGCATGTGGGCCATTATGTAAAACTATTACTTGATGATATTTTCGGGAAAGACAATTTCTTAAATGAGATTATATGGCATTATCCTTCTATGTCTAGAGCAAAAGCCAATTTCCCTAGAAAACATGATGTAATATACTACTATAAGAAAAATAATCATATATTTAATTTTGATGACGAGAACGTAAGAGAGTCGTATGCTCAAACGACTATTGATAGAGCTAATTATGCGGCAGGCTTTAATAATGATAAAGCAAATTATTTAGATAGCGATACTAAATTATGTGATGATGTTTGGGATAGTGATATATTGAAAATAGGACATGTGAAATCAAGAAATGAGATTGTAAACTATGCAACACAAAAACCTATTAAGCTTCTAGAAAGAATTATATCAGCAAGTAGTAATGAAGGGTCTATTGTCTTAGATGTGTTTGGAGGAAGCGGCACTACAGCAGCAGCAGCAGAGAAACTGGGCAGGAAGTGGATTACAACAGATATAGGCAAACCGTCTATACTTGTTATGAGAAAGAGGTTTATTGACCAAGAAGTTCAACCTTTTCTTTATCAGTCCATTGGTGATTACCAAAAGGAAGCTTTTAGTAGTAATAGAATATATAAGAGAGTTGGAGATTTAAGCCAGATTGTTTTAGGACTTTATGGTGCTTTGCCTTTTGGAAAAGATGAGCTAACAGATAGAAATATCGGTTATATAAAAGATAGTCGCACCTTGGTTATTGTTGATAGTCCTAATAAACTAACAGGTAAAGCAACGATTAAACGAGCAGTAGAATCTAAAAATACAGTATTAGGTGGTGCTTGGAATAAGGTTGTTGTCTTAGGGTGGAATTTTGCTTATGATATTTCAGAAGCAATTCAATTATATAAAGAAGAAGTTGAAGTTTTGGTTATTCCACCAGACTTATTAGATAAACTTTCCACCAAAAAAGGATATTCCGAATTGATTCAGTCGAAGGAGATACGCTTTTCAACTCTTCAATATCTTACTATTAATCCAATTGAAGTAAAAAAAATCCCAGATAATCTAGATAATATAAAAGTTACTTTAGATAATTATGTTTTGTTATCTCCAGACAATATTCCTCTTAATGAGAAAGATAAGGAGAAGCTACAAAATATTATAGAAAACGATCCATTAACCTTAATTGAGTATTGGAGTGTTGATCCTGACTATGATGGTATTACATTTAGAAGCACATGGCAGGACTATAGGGGTAATACCGCTAATAATAATGACGAGTTACATTGCACCTATACAGCAGACTTATTTGTTCCTCATAAGCAAAATAGAAAGATATGTATTAAAGCAGTAGATGTTTTTGGTTTTGAATCGATGATTATTGAAAAATTATAAGTATTATGGCTAAAAAAGAACTTTATGGCAGCCTCCCTTTGGAGCTAGCTAAAAAAATATCAATCCAGGCTAATAATGCCTTTAATGATGGTAGCTTATTCGAAGCAGTAACTCCAACAACTAGAGACCTGTTAAGGTTTTGGTTTTGTGAACCTCACACAGAAACAAGAGATATCAATTTTCATGAGGGTCAAAGGCAAAGCATATTAAACACTATTTATCTCCATGAAATGCTAAAGGTTGATAATGTCTTGGACATTTATGAAAAAGTAGATGAAGAACTATTACCCTTTATTGACTTAGTTGATTTGAAAAGAGAGAAGTATAGCTATCCAAAGTATGCTATTAAAATGGCAACAGCTACAGGTAAAACATGGGTTATGCACGCTCTTTTGATATGGCAAATGCTAAATGCAAAACATGAAGAAGAATATAGTGGTAGATATACTAAGAACTTCCTTATTGTAGCACCTGGAATCATTGTTTACGACAGACTTTTGGATGCCTTTAAGGGTAAGATGGAGAAAAACACCCAAGAAAGGAATGCACGAAAGAATGATTATTATTCCAATAAGGACCTTTTCTTGCCACCCGCGTACAAAGAGGAAATAGTTAGCTTTATTCAAAACAATACAGTAACCAAAGAAGAGATTGGTAAAAAGATAACAGGTGAAGGATTAATAGCTATCACAAATTGGCATTTACTTATGAATAGAGAAGAGGAAGAAGATGATGCAAGTGATACTTCCCTCGATAGCCAAGCTATTATAAAAGACCTATTGCCAACTCGTCCTGGTACTGCTGCTGGCAATGATTTAGATAGGTTGGATAATAAATACCTTAGAGGTAACGAGTTAGATTATTTAGCCGAATTGCCAAACCTTATGGTAATTAATGATGAGGCACATCGTTTGCATGAAAAAAAGAAAAAAGGTGATATTCAAGAAGTTGAATGGCAAGAAGGATTAAATTTCATTGCAAGAAATAAATTGGATAGGTTTATGCAGATTGATTTTTCAGCAACGCCGTATGACAATGTTGGTTCAGGAAAAAATGCAACCAAGGTTTATTTTCCATATATAATAACCGACTTTGATCTAAAAGAAGCAATAGTTAAAGGCTATGTCAAAACTATTCTTATAGATAAAAGACAAGAAATAACAGATCTAGAAAATCTTGACTTTAGAGCTATTAGGGACGGTAGAAAGGTGATTGGCCTTAGTGATGGACAAAGGCTAATGCTTCGTGCAGGACTTAAGAAACTTAAAATATTGGAAGAAGAGTTTATTAAGATTGATAAAACTAAGTATCCAAAGATGTTTATAATCTGCGAAGACACTCAAGTTACACCATTTGTAGAAGAGTTCCTTATTGAAGAAGAAGGATTAAGTCGCGAAGATGTATTGAGAGTTGATAGCGACAAGCAGGGAGAGGTAAAAGCAAAGGACTGGATTGTATTAAAGGAAAAGCTATTCAATATCGATAAGTATTCAAGTCCGAAAGTGATAGTTTCAGTTTTAATGCTTAGGGAAGGATTCGATGTAAATAATATATGCGTAATTGTACCATTACGAGCATCTACTGCCCCAATATTGTTAGAGCAAACTATAGGAAGGGGCTTGCGTCCAATGTGGAGAGGTACTGATTATGAAGAACATAAAAGAGAAAATAGGGATAATGTTTTTAATAAGAAGACTTCTCCTAACTCTTACATTGATATGCTCTCTATTGTTGAGCATCCAGCATTTATGGGGTTCTATGACGAATTGTGGAGTGATGGTTTGCTGGGGTTTGACGAAAAAGAGGGAAATATACCTTCTCCAATAGGCGAAATAATAAAGCTAGACTTAAAAGAAGGGTATGAGGAATATGATTTGTTCTGGCCAATAATAATTAAGGATGAAGAAGAAGAAATAAAGCCAATAGATATCGATGTAAATACCTTAAAGCCTTTTGATTCTTTTGAGCTAGAGCAGCTTAGGTCTCTTATTGCAACAAAGGGTGAGAGCTTTGTTTCAAAAGAACTTACCATTGGGACTCAATTTGGAAAGTATCAAGTAAATACAAATCTTTTTAATGCTCAATCATATAATGAATATCTTCAAAAAATACTTAGAACGATAACTAATAGGATTGAAAAAGACGGTAGAAAAGCTAGAGCCTTACCTATGATGCAGGTTAATGATGTTGAAATAGTGAGATTACTAGACCAATATATTAGGACAACATTATTTAATCAAGTATTCGATCCTTTTGAGGGCTATAATTGGAAGATATTGTTAGTTCAAAATGGCATAGCTACCCATCATATAATCAAAGAGATGAGCAAAGCCATACATCAAATGCAAGCTAGCGTTGAAATAACAGATGCAATTGTAGAAAAAAGGTTTTTCTCTGAAGTAAGTAGTCTAAGGATTAGAGAAAACTACTCAATTGATGTATCTAAAACCATATTTGATAAGTTAGGATATCCATCAAATAAAGGAGGGCTGGAAAAAGCCTTTATAGAGTTTGTTGATTTAGATGCAGATGTAGAAAGCTTTATTAGAATAAACGAAACGCAACATAGATTTTCATCAATACATTATATTAGAGAAGATGGTTTACTGTCAAATTACTCACCAGACTTTCTCGTTAAAACAAAAGAGCAATATTTTATCATTGAAACAAAAGGAGAAGACAGAAAGAATGAAACCAATGTGAAGCGAAAACAGTTAGCCACAGTAGAATGGTGTAAGAGAGTAAACTCTTTAGAACCTAAGTTACGCGATAATAGAGAATGGGAGTATATCTTATTGAGTGAAAATGACTTTTATGTACGGAGAGACAACGGCGCAACATTATTAGATATATGTAAATTAAGCAAGGTAGCTGAAACATCTATCAAGGGTACCTTGTTTTAATTATTCTTACATAGTTAGATTATATAGTTCAGCATGGCATGCTGTATCTTTTGTTATACTCTTAAGTTTAACAATCTCTTTCTTTGGTTTATTGTCTGTAACTGGCGAAAAACATACTCTCCACTATCAACATGTCGACCCTATGCGGCTGAGATATAAGGAGCGTGTATACATTGTTTACTACCATAATGTCGTCCCTTCGGGACTATCTAGCGCGTCAGAAATATCTTTTACCAGCTCAACCCTTGTATCGCTACCTCATCTATGGCATAATCTCAAATTAGAATGCGAGATTAATAAATTCTTTCTTTGATTCATTTTATTGTCTCTTTGTTTCATTTTACTGATACCGCATAATAATGGAATAGAGTGGTGTTTTTCTATCCCTGATATAGGTTTACATATCTTCTAGTTTTGGTTTATATGTCCCTGATATAGGTTTACACTCCTTTTAGAATCAGTTGTCATATTCTATGTTTTAGGCTATTAGTTATTGATTTTAAGCTCTTAAGTCTCGATATTGGTTTACTGTCTTCGGAGTTCATTTGAGTAAGATGGCATCCTACTCGAGTAAGATGGCATCTTACTATTACTAAGATGGCATCTTACTTGACTTAGATGGCATCTTACTCGACTTAGATGGCATCTTACTATGACTTAGATGATATCTTACTCAATTATTCTCTTGCTTTAATAAGCTGTTCTTTTGAATTGCTATAGTAATCGCCATGGTTAATGCATCAGCAAACCATAAGCATGCAACGCTTAATATGCATTGCAACGCAATAGTAAACAAGCAATGCTTAACAGGCATTGCGAAGCAATAATCAACTAGCGAGGCTTAAATAAACTCGTTCTTATTGATGAGGTTATTGAGTAGGGCGTAGATGGTGAGGCCTGAGACGGATTTGATACCGGTCTTGCGGCTAATGTTTTTGCGGTGGGAGATTACTGTATGGACTGAGATATTATGTTCTTCGGCTATCTCCTTGTTCTGCATGCCTTTGGCTATGGAGATAAGTATCTCTTTCTCCCTGTCTGAAAGCTCAGACTGCTCGGGCTTGGATATGTCTAAGCGGGTTTTGGCGGAATTGGTTAGGGTATTGATGATTTTGGAGGGTTCGTCGTCTAGGCCTATTACGGCATCGAAGGAGTTGAGAAACTCTTCTTTGACATAGCCGTTATGGAGGGCTATTAATACAAAATTGCCTAGGTCTTGGAAGACCGACCTTATGTTTCCTCTTTTATGATAGCTTACTAGGTTGGGATTGAATATAATTATATCTGCCTTAAGGGGTGATACTCTTTGGCCAAGATATTGGAAGTCGCTTAGTCCAGCTACTACCACAAACTCATGGCTCTTGTCTATTATGGACTTAAGGCCTTGGAATATGATTTGGGATGGCTCTATTACTAATACTCTTTGTTTATTTTTTGGCATATTCCCTTTCTATTTGAGAGGCTAGAGGGATTAATATCTTCTCCTCAATGCGACTATGTATGATTAGTTCTTCTTGGAAACAGAATAGCTTTTCTAATAATAATCCTCTTTTTTCTGATGAGCAACACTGGGGTAGGTATTTGATTATTATGCTTTTCAAATCGCTAAGCTTGTCTTCTATATTGGTGTGGCTTTCTTCGAATAGTTTTATGCTATAGTCGGGCCTAAAGGTCTTCTTTCCAATGTCTTTCATATATGGAAACACTATTTCTTCTTCGTAGTTGAAGTGGTTGATTACTTCTGTCTTATAGTCGTAGAAGAATTGGTGGAGCATATTGATATGGTCTTCTTCGCAGCCTTCACATATAGATTTTAGGCGGTTTTCTATTTCTTGAAGTGAGTCGTGGAGGAAGTAGTTATGTGTGTTTTGGAGGAAGTCGACTAGTTCTACGGAATCTATATCTCTTATGGTGCTTTCGCTAGGAAGATAGTCTTCGAATGTGTATATATTGCAGATTGTGATAAAGAGGTCTATGGATATTCTTCTTTGATCACATATTTCTTGGATTGTTTTGTCTCCAAATCCTAGGGTTATGCCAAAACGGTTGAGTATGGGCAATAGCTTATAGTTTGTAAGGATGAGGTCGACTAATTTGGTGGCTGGTGAAAATGAATTATAGTACATAGGTCATAAACATTAGGGTTGAATTGATTGTATAAAGATTTTGCCAATCTAATTTACTCTGAGTTTGTAAAGAACTTGTATTGTAAACCATATTAATTAAATCATTTCTTAAGACATTAATGCTATAGAATCAAAGCAAAAGAGGTATGTATTAAGAACTCGAAGCAAATCAGATTGGCAACTCTATGGCTAAATCTTTATATTGCAAAATTACAACCATGTTCGAGTTCCTGCAATACCTAATAATAATGATTAATGATGTTTCTTATAGCAATTACTAATGATTTTCTATGTTTTTACTTGGTTTCGTACCTATTTCTTAGGCCATTTACTACGGCAATTAGGTAGCCTAGGGCTATAAATGCTCCTGGTGCTAGAACGAATAGGAGTATGCCATCATTATCACCTATGAAGTTGAGACCGAATATGGCTCCTGAACCTAGGATTTCTCTTACTGCTCCAAGGAGGGTGAGTGCTAGGGCAAAGCCTAGTCCCATTCCTATTCCGTCGAGGAGTGAAACCCCTATTTTGTTCTTGTTTGCAAAGGCTTCTGCTCTTCCTAATATCAAGCAGTTAACTACTATCAAAGGTATATAGAGCCCGAGGCTAGAGTAGAGTCCTGGTAGATAGGCTTCCATGATTAGCTCTAAGACTGTTACAAAGGACGCTATTACTACTATAAATGCAGGTATTCTTACCTTGTCTGGTATTAGGTCTTTGATGGATGCTATTACTACGTTGGAAAGAATGAGTACAAATGTTGTGCTAAGCCCCATGCCTAGGCCGTTGAATGCTGAGGTTGTGGTTCCTAGGGCTGGACACATACCTAGGAGTAGAGCAAATACTGGGTTTTCTCTAATTATTCCATTTGTAAGGGTTTTCATCTTATTCATAGTGGCTAGTGATTTTCTTGGTTATACTTATTATATGCTTCGAAGGCGTCTTTGATGGAGTTTAGGAAGGCTTTGGATGAGATGGTTGAGGCTGTGATTGCGTCGAAGTCTCCTCCTTCCTGTTTTACATCGAAAACAGATGTTTCTGGATTCTTGCCTATTATGCTTTGATTGCCTTTTTCTGTCTTATACCAATCGGTGAGCTTTGAGCCAAGGCCTGGTGTTTCAGCTGTTTCGAGTATCTCATAATTATAAACCCTACCTTCTTTATCTACTCCTACCATTAGGCGTATCAATCCTGCATAGCCTTCGAGGGTATAGGTCTGTATGGCTAATCCTACCAGCTCACCATTAAGGGTTGCGGGATAGATTATATATGGTTCGGGCCTTCCATCCAAGAATATTTCTACTGCTTCTTCGATGGTGGCGTCTTTGTCTTTTAGGACATTCATTATGGCTTCTTCTCGCTTTTGGGTTTGAGACCTTAGTATGGGCTCTTTGGTTAGCTGATAGAAACCTGCTAGCACTCCTGCTGCTATTACTGAAATAATAGCAAGAGATAATATCATGTTTTTGAGTGAAGATTCTAATTTAGCCATATTATTCCTTGATTTTTATATATCCAAAACGCTTAGGCTTAAATACCTTATTGATTAATGGTGTGAGTGCATTCATTATTAGGATTGCAAAGGAAGCTCCTTCGGGCATTGGCCCAAACTGCCTAAACAATATGGTCAGCACCCCACAGCCTATTCCAAAGACCAATTGTCCCGACTTATAGATTGGGGAGGTAACCATATCGGTTGCCATAAATATAGCTCCTAACATTATTCCTCCTGCTAGGAGGTGGAAGATTGGGTTGATAAATTCATTTGGATTGATTAGCCATAGGATGAGAGCAAATAGGGCTGCACTTCCTAGATAGGCTACTGGTATATGCCATGTTATTACTTTTCGTAGAAGCATATATAGTCCTCCAATGATTAGGGCTATTGCCGACACTTCTCCAAAGCTTCCTCCTGTTGAACCAAAGAACATATTCCATGCGCAGACTGCATCTCCTGATTGTAGGTTCATAAGAGGGGTAGGGCCTGTTAGCACATCGGTTATCTTGGAGGTGAATATGGGTTGTGGACAAGGCCACTCTGAGATTGCGACCTGGGTTGGGAAGGATAGAAAGAGGAATGCTCTACCTACTAGGGCTGGATTGAAAGGGTTTTTGCCCAAGCCCCCAAAGGACATCTTACCTACTCCTATTGCAAATAAGCTACCCAGCACTACCACCCAAAGGGAGGTGGATGATGGTAGATTGAATGCTAGCAGGATACCTGTAATTATGGCTGAGCCATCCGAAATGGTTGTTTCGCCTTTGATTAGGAATCTTTGGATTGCCCATTCAAATACCACACAGGCGGCTACTGCTGTAAGCGTAATCATAAGTGCATCCATGCCAAAATAGTATATACCTACCAAAAAGGCTGGCATCAATGCAATAATAACAGTCCACATCACAGACCTAGTAGTCTCTCTACTTTGAATATGTGGTGAACCCGAAACAGTAAGTAATGACATATCTCAATGTTTTAAATTATCTAATTCTTTCCCATTCTCCAATCCATATAGGTCTTGGTAGAATGTTTTATATCTATATAAATGTCTTCGTATATCTCTTGGTAATGGTCTTG
>FZPS01000229.1_pt219 | contig 20930 bp, 15 predicted proteins | sample 1817821 | NCBI WGS metagenome assembly FZPS01 (sample SAMEA104158645, study PRJEB21678) | metagenome | place: Germany | collected 2015-04-21 | reverse complement strand
GTCCTCAGTCTGGAGGCCTCGGCGCCACAAACTTCTAGATCAAAGAAGCTCGACATCGAGACATCTGCTAATAACACTAACTTGAATCGCGACAAAAAGGGAGCAAAATGGCACACATCTCATTCCGTATACGAAATTGTTGATGTGAGATAGACCTCTATTCCGAGTATCGTCAGAGCTTCTTTAAAGGAGCGTAACGAAGCAGTAATCTGCGGGGCTTGCCCTCACCAAAATCGACCTTCGCCACCATCGATCCGCCAGATCCTTCCAGACCGACGACAGTGCCTTCACCGTACGATCCGTGCGATACGCGGTCACCGACCGCCAGTTGGATCGCGGGCTTGTCACCCTTGCCGGCCTTCTTTTTGCTTTGCCCAAGTATGCGCGGTTTGAAACTCTCGCTCGCCCCTTGCACCCGTTTCAAAGCGCCCGAGGTCGAGCTGTCGTATGACCCACCTGAGGCGCGGCCGCCAGATCGCCCACCGTATGAGGACCCCGAACCGTACCTTCCCGAGCCATAACCGCCCGAGCCGTACCCACCGGAACCGTATCCACGACCCGAGCCGTACCCACCAGAAGACGAGCCCGACCCGCGCCCGTAACCGCCGGAGCCGTACCCGCCGCGCCTGAATCCGTTACCTGATCCGATAGCTGGACCAAAATCGTCGTCAGAGTCGCCGTACCCGGTCCCGCCCGCGCGGTAACTGTCCATGAGCGTATGCTCTCGTCGGATTTCCAGTAGCTCCGGCGGAATGTCATCGAGGAACCTCGACGGCGGCAAATCCGTCGGAGTCCCCCACGCTGACCGCACCGCGGCGCGCGTCAGATACAGTTTCTTGCGCGCCCTCGTGATCGCAACGTATGCCAGGCGACGTTCTTCGGAAAGCTCCGATTCGTCCATTAGGGACCGCTGGTGCGGAAACGTGCCATCTTCCAGGCCGGTCACGAAAACGACGGGGAACTCCAAACCCTTCGCGGTGTGGACCGTCATGAGCGTAACTTCACCCGTCGGCCCACCGCTAAGATCTGCCGCATCGGGCACCTGGTCCGCATCCGCCACGAGCGACACGCGCTCCAAGAAATCAACGAGCGTCCCCTCCGGCGTCGTCGTCGCGAAATCCTCCGCAACCGCGTGCAGTTCCGCCAAGTTTTCCACCCGCGACGCATCCTGCGGGTCGTTCGATTCCCGCAGCGTGCGCAGGTATCCGGTCGCTTCCATTACATCGTCGAGGACGTTGCTGACCGTCGCACCATTTTCAACGGCGCAACGCATGGTCTCGATCAGGCCCCAGAAGTCAGCGGCGGAATTAATTGCACGCGGGCTAACTCCGACCACCACGTTACCGGTCCCCTCTTCACGAGCGGCAGCAACGTGCGCCTCCCATGCTCCTTCAGGCAGGTCGACTTCCGCACCTTCGCCTCGCGGGCAATCCTTCTGAATCCACGCGTCACGCAGGGCACCACCAAAGTTAGTGCCATTAATTTCACAGTGACTAATAAAGCCGTTCTCGGCCTTGTCACCAATCCCGCGTCGCGGATTATTAACTACTCTCCGCAGCGATACCGTGTCATCAGGGTTGGAAATCGACTGCAGGTAAGCGATCGCATCTTTAATTTCTTTGCGTTCATAGAACTTGGTGCCGCCGACGACTCGGTACGGAATTCCCGACCTCACGAGCGATTCTTCCAGCGCACGCGACTGCGCGTTCGTGCGGTAGAAAATCGCGATGTCGCCATAGTCGTAGTCGCCGACGAGCTTGTCGATCTCTCCAATTATGAACCGCGCTTCATCGTGTTCCGATTCTGCAGCGTCATAAGTAATCTGGCTGCCCTCGCCCAAATCCGTCCATAGCGCCTTCGCGCGCCGGCCGCTGTTCTTTGAAATCACCGCGTTCGCAGCCGAAAGAATGTTTTGCGTGGAGCGATAGTTCTGCTCCAAAACCACGGTGTGAGCATCCTCGAAGTCCTTCTCGAACTCCTCGATGTTACGAATCGTGGCGCCACGGAACGCGTAGATTGACTGATCCGAGTCACCAACCACAGTCAACTCACCCTGCGGAATCTCCGAACCGTCACCGATCAGCTCCCGAATCAGGACGTACTGTGCATGGTTGGTGTCTTGATATTCGTCGACGAGGACGTGGCGGAATCGCCGATGGTAGTGCTCAGCTACGGCTTTGTTGGACTGCAGCAGCTGCACAGTTTTCATGATCAAGTCGTCAAAGTCGAGCGCGTTGGATTCGGTGAGGCGGCGCTGATAGTCGCGGTAAACCTCACTGACCACGCGCGAAACCGGATCATTTGGCGCGATTTCCATATATTTTTGCGGCGTAATCAAATCGTTCTTCAGATCCGAAATCCGCGACTGTAGCATTTTCGCGCTGAATCGTTTAGTGTCCACGTTCTGCGCTTTAGCGACCATGGAAACAAGCCGGTTGGAGTCTTGCGAATCATAAATCGTGAACGTCGACCGCAGCCCCGCGGCCTCGTACTGTTCGCGCAGAATTCGTACACAGGCGGAGTGGAAGGTAAACACCCACATCCGACGCGCTTCCGGTCCAACAAGACCGGCCACGCGCTCACGCATTTCAGCGGCCGCCTTGTTAGTGAACGTGATGGCAAGGATTTCCCCCGCCCTTGCCCGCCCCGTTCGCAGCAGGTACGCGATGCGGTGGGTCAGCACGCGAGTCTTACCCGAACCCGCACCCGCAACGACCAGCAGAGGACCGCCCTCGTAAATAACGGCTTCACGCTGCTGCGGATTCAGGCCTTCGAGAAGGTCGTCTGTGTTGGGCTGCTCGGGGTCCGTTTCCCACAGGTCACCCTGCTGATCCCAGGCAACTTCGATCGGAGGAAGCCCCGGCAGAGCAAGGTGAGAGTTGGATGAATCGTTAAAGCTTCGCATCGCGCTTTCCACTGGTAGTGTGCTCAGTTTTCAAGCAAATAATCGCATGAGGGCGTGGCTCGCAAACTGTGCGGGCGACGACACTCGCTGGATTATTCGCTCAGTAAAGGTACCGCACTTACTGTACACACCAAGGGCGCCCGACCTCGAAAACTGAGGCGTGGCATGTGTCATCCGAGCAGGCTCTAGTTGCAGGGTTGCGAGCCACGCCCTCGAAAATCACACAATATTGCGCTGAGCTGCCCAGTGCGTAAGTTCGTTGCGGTTCGACAACTGCAGTTTACGCAACACCGCGGACACGTGAGTTTCGACAGTTTTTACCGAGATGAAAAGTTCTGACGCGACTTCCTTGTACGTGAAGCCGCGGGCGATTAGGCGCATGACTTCCTGTTCGCGTTTGGAAAGAAGGTCCAGTTCGTCATCGTGGCTGGCGACTTCTTGGGTGCCGAAAGCGTCGAGGACGAAACCTGCCAGGCGGGGTGAAAACGCGGCATCGCCGGCGCCCACGCGTCTAATCGCGTTGACCAGGTCCTTTGTTGAAATGGATTTGGTGACGTAACCGCGAGCGCCCGACCTTATTACGGCGACGACATCCTCGGGAGAATCGGAAACGGAAAGGGCCAGGAATTTGGTGTCCACGCTCGCGCAGGCGCGGGGGACTTCGGCTCCGCCGCCCCCTTGCCCTCCGGGCATGTGAACGTCTAGGAGGACGACGTCGGGGCGGAGCTCTTGGACAACTCTGATGGCGGAATCAACGTCTTCCGCTTCGCCAATGACTTCGACGTCATCGGGATATTTGGATAGCTCGTGGCGAACCCCGGCGCGAACGAGGGGGTGGTCATCTGCAATCACAATTGAAAGTGTCACTGTGGCTCCATGTTTGAGTGTGGAACTTGGATGTGGATTTCTGTCCCTGGATTCAGTTTACGTATGTTCACGCGCCCGCCGACTCTTTCGCTTCGGGCGATTATTGAATCGCGCACGCCGTGGCGGTCTTCGGGAACTTCGGACAGGTCGAATCCAGGACCGGAGTCCTTTATGTAAATGTCCGTGATGGTCGGACCGACTTCGGCGTAAACCTGAATGGGTGGGGCGCCGTGGCGCATTGCGTTCTTAACGGCTTCAGCGGCGGCGGCAGTCGCGGCCTGTTCGGACGGGCCGGGAATGCAGTCGCCAACCGTTACGACTTCGGCTTCTTGCCCATACATTTGCTCTACGGATTCAACGGAATCCTGCAGTAGCTTCTTGAACGAGTTCACCGTTTCCGCCTTCCCCGTGTACAGCCACGACCGCAATTCCCTTTCCTGTTTGAGGGCGAGGGATCGCACCCGCGCGGGGTTATCGGCGTTGGTCTTAATTAGGGTAAGCGTTTGAAGCACCGAGTCGTGCAGGTGAGCAGCAATGTCGGCGCGTTCGGCTTCGCGTGCGCGCGCTACTTCTGTGGAGCTGAGCTCTTTCGTTAGTCGCAGCAACAGTGGCGAAAACGCGAAAACAAGCACCAAGATCAGCGCCAGCCCCAGGCCGATTCCGGGCAGGATCAAGTTGTCTTTCCAGCCTGGAAGCATGATGATCATGCCCCCAAGAAGCAGGACCACGCCGGTTGCTGTGAGCCCCAGGACCATGGGGTTTCGCCAGTTTTTGAAGTCAGCCGCTTGGCTCCAGATCAGGCTGATACCTGCGGCAAGTAGTGCGATTCCGATCCAGTTGTCGGCGAAGCTCCACCAGCCAAGCTGCATGCCGAATACGAACCCGGCGATCAACAGCATGACGAGGCCAAAAATGAACCCCTGAGCTGAGCTCGACAACTTATTTTCTTTAAACGGCTCCTGCAAGGCAGACGCCAACCGCTCGGAGCGGTACCGGCGTTCCCCATCTACTTTCGGAATGAAAGCCCACAACCACACGTATAGAAGTGGGAGGCCGATCGGAATCAAAACGACGAACGCGACGCGTAGCGCGGTTACCGATATCCCAAGGTGGACGGCAAGGCCGGACGCGACTCCCGCGATTACAGGTTTGGGGCGTCCCGGATATCCGCGTGGCGTTCTTTCTAATGGAGGGCGCTGCTGGCGACCCCACCCCCAGGGGTGAGGCGCCCCCGGTTGTTGCCCCGGCATTCCGTACCCCGGGCGTTGTGTTCCAGGTCCCGGCGCTCCTTGCCCAGCATTTTGCGGACCATATCCCTGCGCCCCTGAACTGGGAGCTGCCGGGCCAGTCGGTTGCGACCCAACGCCAGGTGTCCCCGGTCCCGGCACCCCAGGCCCTGGCATCCCGGTACCCGGCATCCCCGACCACGCATCATTTGGCCCCATACTTTGGGGCCTCGCAGGGTACGGCTGCGACCAGCCCGACGAAGGGGGCTGGTTCGTTGGCGGGTACGGGTAGACAGGTTTGTTCACAATTCAATAGTGCCAAATGATCAGCAAATTTTCGCCCATGAGGGGGAAAATCAGGGATCAATCAGGGGGGTACCCGATATAAGAGCGCACATTTTTTCGACAGAATAAAAATATGAATTACTACGACAACTTCCAACCGCCGCGGCAACCTCAGAAGCCGCCTTTCGGATCGACCTTCTTCGATTCGCTTCGTTCGATGAATCTGCGCCGACAGCCGGATCGCTGGATCGGTGGCGTGGCTTCCGCCGTCGCATACAGGATTGGCTGGGACCCAATTTTGGTCCGTGGCCTATTCATCCTGTTCGGACTCTTCACGTTCGGCACGTTGATTTTGCTTTACGGCCTAGCGTGGGCGCTGATCCCGGAAGCTTCGACGAACCGCATCCACATGGAAGACCTCGTCCGCGGAGACTTCGACATCGCCCACGTAGGCATTGTCGTAATGCTCCTGATCGGGTTTAGCTCCCTGTTGTCGTTCAGAGTTGAGTTCCGCCCCGGATATGAAAACCCTGTCTGGGCTTCGTGGATTCCATCGATCACGAGTCTTCTCGCGCTGATCCTCGTTGTCATCCTGCTTGTGTATCTAATGAATCGCGGCAAGAAGAGGCGCCAATCTTCCAACCAGTACGGTCCGTATCAATACGGCACCCACCCTAACGACTCCCCATACCAGTCGGGCACCTACCAGCCCGGTGGATACCAGACCGGTCCCTCCAACCAGCCGTACGGAACGTACCAGCCCGGCACCGCAAACCAACAACCGAACCAGCCCGGCACCACAAACCAGCAGCCAAACCAGCCTGGCACCTACCAGCCCGGCCCCTCCGACCAGGGGTACGACTCCTTCCAGACTCAGCCGTCCCCCGCAGCAGACGACTCAGCCCCCTCCCCAAATGAAGTAAAGGACTCTTTCGATGCTGGAGATCAATCATCAGCAAGTGCGTCAGGAAGCTCGTCGCAGGACGATTCGCCGTTCGCCTCTTCCCCCGCGCAAACGGATGCAGCTCCAACTGCAGCTGGCTACCAAGCGCCAGAAGCAGCCTGGGACTCCGACGAATCCGCAGTAACCTCCGACGAGTCGCGCACCTTCGACAACGTCGACAGTGATGACCAGTCGAATCCGATTTCCGAGGGCGGAGCTGACACGCCCCACGGTCCTAACTATGCGGATGAGGATACGCGCCCATTCGGCGCCGACTACCGCGGCGGACAGTACGAATACAGCACGCCGTACGATTCGTCACCTTATGGTTCCACCCCGTATGAGGCCGGCACCCAGTACGGCTCTGCCAACCCGTATGAACCGGGTTCGTACTCACCAAACGCTTCTTATGGCGCTGGTTCTGAACCGTACTCGCAGGCACGTCCGCAATACGGTCCGGGCTCTGCACCCTACAGCCAGGGCGCCGCGCCGTATGGATACGGATACAACCAGCAATACTCGCAGCCACTGCAGACCCAACCTGGCCAGGCGCAGCCTAACCAGACTGGAACAGCACAAGCCCAGCCCAGGCAGGCCCAGCCGGCAGTCCAGACAACTCCGCTCCCGAAGCGCAGCCCGTTGAAGGATGGCCCTGGAGTGACCACCTTCCTTGGCATTACCGGCCTACTGTTCGTTGTTTTCGCAGTGCTTTGGGGCCTGTGGATGACCGGAGTCTTTGTTGAATCCGTCTACATGTTCACCGCGACTGTCGGTGTTGCATACATCGTGACTGGATTGGTTCTTGGCGTCCGCGCACTGATGGGCAAGCGTGGCACCTGGCTCACTGCGCTAACGATTCTGGTCACCATCTTGTTGCCGTTCTTCCTTGGCATTACCGGCTCGCAGGTTCTATAAGAGGTGAAAAACATGAGTGAAAATAATTCCTCCGCTGCCACTCCCGAAGAGGTAGCCGACGTTGAAGAAACCCAACAACTACCCTCACATGAAGTAGATGAAACACGGGTCATGGAACAAGATTCTGAACTTCCCGAGCTCAATTTCGACCCCGCCGAGTCACCCTCGGCCTTCGACCCGCGCGTAACCGGTGAAACCGACGCGCCAACGAATGCCCCCAAGCCGGGCACGTCCGAAGACGAGACCACGCAGCTCGATGCGACTGAAGCTTCCGCTGAAACCAGCACTCTGGAAGCCGGCACCCCCGGGGAGGACGACACCCAGGGCGACGCCTCCCTTGAGTTGCCTGACAAAGCTCCGTCCTCGTGGGATGAAGTAAATCCTTTCGATGACGACGAAACTGGCCCACTTGGCACCAGGCAAACCGCAAAATCAGTTGACGTGGAAACCGAAACTGAGGCGGACGAACCTCGCAAGTCGGTTAAGTTCGGCCTGTTGACATGGTCGCTCGTCATGATCGTGATTGGCGTGGCGATAATCGCGATGCCGTGGTGGAACTTCGTGGATTGGCCGATTGTTGGCACGGCTGCGTTCGCTGTGATGGGAATAATCATGCTGATAACAGCACTGGTTTCATTTCTCAGTGAAAGCAAGTCCCGCAAAGGTTAAAATCTCGCGGAAAGACGACATTCAAGCAGATACCCCCTAAGGTATATACTACTCTTGAGTACATATACCAGGGGGTATTCTTTTTGGCCGCAAGTCCAGGAGCTACTCCCAACGAAATCTGCGAAGGCGCACACCGCGTTCGCTCAACTGATTGGCAGGTGGGCAATCCCATGACAAGTCCAGTGCAACTAGACGACAAAGACCGTCGTGCAGTTAGGAATAGATTGTCGAGGGCGCGCGGACAGCTCGATGCGGTGATCCGGCAGCTGGAAGAAAATCGCGACTGTTTGGACGTACTCCCTCAGATGATCGCGGCTTCCAAAGCAGTTGATCGTGCGACCTATGCAATGGTTCTGTCCGCCATCGAATCTTGCGCCAATGAGCCCGGCGACCACCCCGACATCACGGAGCTGAAGAAACTCTTCCTGTCGCTAGCCTAATAATCCGGGCAATTGCTTGATTATTTTTCACCGGTTGCGTGGCGACGCATCGCAACTATGCCAACCTAGGGAGATAACTCCTGGGACCGACCCAAATCAGAAACCAGACCTCACTAGAACTTTTACCAGTAAAGGAAACCCATGAAACTTGTCATCGTAGGTGGCGTTGCGGGAGGAATGTCCGCAGCCACGCGTGCCCGCCGTCTAGACGAACACGCCGAAATCGTAGTTTTCGAGGCCGGTCCTTACGTCTCTTTTGCTAATTGTGGCTTGCCCTATCACCTGGGCGGTGAGATCGAGGATCGCGACGAGCTACTCCTGCATACTCCCGAGTCGCTCGCCCGCAGGTCCGCGCTTGATGTGCGCGTAAACTCCAAGGTCACTGCGATCAACCGCGCTGATAAGACCGTAACCGTCGAAGGCCCTGACGGTGAGTACACCGAGTCTTACGACAAGCTAATCCTCTCCCCCGGATCGGTAGCCGTCACGCCCCCTATCGAGGGCATCGACCACCCCGCCGTAACGACCCTTCGCACTATTCCTGAGCTTGACCACGTCATGGAGCTGGCAGAAGCCGGGCTGAAGAAGTCGGGTGACAAGGCTCGCGCAGTTGTAATCGGCGCTGGTTTCATCGGCCTGGAAGCCGTAGAAGCCCTAGTACACCGCGGATTCGAAGTTGACCTAGTTGAGTTTGCCGATCACGTCCTCCCGAAGATGCTCGATCCCGACTTGGCGGTTCTGCTTCACCGCGAGCTACGCAAGCATGGCGTTGGCGTGCACCTCGGCGTTGCCGCTGATTCCTTCCGCGACGGTGAAGAACGACCCGTAGTTGTCACCCTCAACACCGGTGAGGAGATCGAGGCCGACCTCGTAATCACTTCAATTGGTGTGCGTCCGAATTCGAAACTTGCAGAAGAGGCGGGTCTTGAGCTCGGCGCTGGTGGCGCGATCGTCGTCGATGAAAATCAGTACACGTCCGACCCGGACATTTTGGCCGTTGGTGACGCCGTTGAAGTTCTGTTCCACGACGGCCGCCGCGGTTCAGTCATGCTCGCAGGTCCGGCAAACCGCCAGGGCCGCCGTGCCGCTGACGTCGTCTCGGGTCACAAGACCATCAAGCAACAACCCGTATTGGGCACCGCAGGCGTTCGCGTGTTCGACCTTGTAGCTGCCGCGACCGGTTCCAACACCGCAGCACTGGACAAGGCCGGAACCGACCACATCCTCGTCCACGTCCACACCCTGAATCACGCGGGATACTACCCCGGAGCCAAGCCGATCCACCTAAACGCAACGTTCGACAAGGAAGGTCACCTTCTTGGCGCGCAGGCTGTGGGGCACGAGGGCGTGGCTCGCCGAATCGATATCCTTGCGACCGCGATCCGCGCGGGCATGACCGCGGAGGATCTCGCTGAGCTTGAACTCACCTATGCCCCGCCGCTGGGCTCCGCTAAGGACCTCGTAAACATGGTTGGTTTCAGTGCGCAGAACATTCTGCTCGGTGATGCCCCCACCTGGGACTTGCGAGACCTGGATGAGATCAAGGAAAGCCACCTGATCCTGGATGTGCGTCCAACCGCAGCTGTTACGGAGGATCGCCGCATTCCGGGCGTTCCGAACATTCCTATCTTCGAGCTTCGTGATCGCCTAGATGAGGTTCGCGATCTTGCGGACGGGCGTCCGATCGCGCTTCACTGCAAGACGGGTGTCAACTCGTATTTGGCTCAGCGTATTTTGATGCAGGAAGGCTTTGAGGCCTACAACTGCTCGGGCGGATACGACACGATGGACCTGTTCTTGGAGGCCCAAAAAACCAAGCGCCAGGATTCCTAATCGTCTCCTGTAGTTTTCTGAAACCGGATCGGGACTGCACGCTATACCCGCATTTCACGGGAAGCTAAAAGAAACACACAGCCCAATCCCGATAGAACGAATGGGGCGAAGAGTATTGAACTCTTCGCCCCATTGTCTGTCTAATGGCTGGAATGCTGCGATAAATCTCTGAATGCGCCGCTGTCTACGGCTTCACTTCGCAGATGTTTCCACGCACTCCACGCGTCACTCACCTAGGTTCGAGTAGCGCTCCAGTTCTTCTTCAACGACGGATTCATCCAGCTTCTGGAATACCGGCTTCGGCTTCGCAATCGGAGTTCCCACAACGATCGGATGTCGCTCCCACGACGGGAAGTTAGAGTAATCGCCGGTGACTATCGGATAGTTGATCTCAGCCCCGTCCTCGTCCTTCACATCCAAGTCGGTGACTTCTTCAATGTGCGGCATTGGCGCGATTTCGCCCGTTCCGCCCATGACCAGGTCAACGGCGTTCGCGGAGTGCGGCAGGAACGGCGACAGCATCAGATTCAAGTCACTGACCGCCTGCGCCAACGTCCACAGGATCGTGCGTAGACGCGGCATTTCCTCTTCGGACTTCAGTTTGAACGGGGTTGTGTCCGCGACGTACTTGTTTGCCTCCGCGACAAGTGCCATGATTTCGCGGATTGCCGCCTTCTGATGGTGACTACGAATGAGGTCGCCGACCTCGTCGAAGCCCTTCTCAATCTTGTCCAGAAGAGCTTTGTCGATTTCTTCAAGTTCGCCAGGTTCGGGGATTTCACCGATTCGTTTCGAAATCATCGAGGCCGTGCGGTTGACCAGGTTGCCCCATCCCGCTACCAGTTCAGAGTTGGTGCGGCGAACAAACTCCGCCCACGTGAAGTCCGCGTCGGACGTTTCCGGTCCAGCGGCGCTAATGAAGTAGCGCAACGCGTCAGGCTGATAGCGCGAAAGCATGTCGCGCACGTAGATAACAATTCCGCGCGAGGACGCGAATTTCTTGCCCTCCATCGTGAGGAACTCTGAAGAAACAACCTCGGTAGGCAGGTTCAACTTGCCGAACTCGCCGGGTTCGCCGCCCTTGTCTCCCTCACCGTTGTAGCCCAGAATTTCAGCCGGCCAAATCTGGGAGTGGAAAACGATATTGTCCTTGCCCATGAAGTAGTAGGACAGCGCCTCGGGGTCGTTCCACCACTTGCGCCAAGCTTCCGGATCGCCGATGCGGCGCGCCCATTCAATGGAAGCGGACAAGTATCCAACCACGGCGTCGAACCAGACGTACAGACGCTTGGATGGTTGATCCTCCCAGCCCGGGACCGGGATTCCCCAGTCAATATCACGAGTCATGGCGCGTGGGCGAATATCTTCTAGGAAGTTCTGGCTGAACTTGATTACGTTAGGACGCCATAGGCCCGACTCGGCACGCTCATCCAACCATGCGGACAGCGCCTTTGAGAGTGCGGGCAGGTCTAGGAAGTAGTGGTCAGTCTCAACGAACTTGGGAGTCTCTCCGTTGATCTTCGACTTCGGATTAATCAGGTCGGTCGGGTCCAGCTGGTTACCACACGTGTCGCACTGGTCACCGCGAGCACCCTGCGCACCACAGATTGGGCACTGGCCCTCAATGTAGCGGTCCGGCAGTGTACGTCCGGTCGACGGAGAAATCGCACCATGAGTGGTTTTCACAAGCATGTACCCGTTGTCCCGAACGACCTCGAACATTGCACGAACGACTTCGTAATGGTTCCCGGTCGTGGTTCGCGTGAATAGGTCATAGGAAAGGCCAAGTGCGACGAGGTCTTCAACGATTAGGCGGTTATTCTTGTCGGCGAGCTCGCGGGGTTTCATCCCCTGCTCATCCGCGGCAACCAAAATTGGCGTGCCGTGTTCGTCAGTTCCTGAAACCATGAGCACGTCGTGCCCACGCATTCGCATGTAGCGGGAAAATACGTCGGAGGGAACTCCGAATCCGGCTACGTGTCCAATATGGCGGGGGCCATTCGCATATGGCCAGGCTACAGCTGACAAAATTCGACTCATAAGCCCTACTTTAGTGCTTTTGCACCGGGTGGTTCCACCCGCGGAGGTGCGCTAATAGCGATCACCGTGCGCGCGTCGCTACTCAGGCTTGCGAGCTAGCGCAGCCCGGTAGAGCTCATTCTTCCGAATGCCAGTTTCATCCGACACCTGTTTAGCAGCGGCCTTCAACCGCATTCCGCCCTCGTGAAGTTCGAGGACCTTTGCAACGTAATCTTCCGCGTCCTTGTCGCTTGCGTCTGCACCGGCGACAACTAGCGTGATTTCGCCGCGGACGTCATCACGGGTCTTGTAAATGAGGTGGTTCAAGTCGCCGCGGATTATTTCCTCGTAGGTTTTCGTCAGTTCGCGACACAGGACTGCTTCGCGCGCTCCGCCGAAAACGTTCGCCATGTGTGTGAGGCTTTCATGGACTCGCTTGGGTGATTCAAAGAAGACCATCGTGCGCGGTTCCTCTTTGAGTTCCTCCAGCCGGCGGTCACGTTCGCCCTCTTTTCGCGGCATGAAACCTTCGAAACAGAATCGGTCGGTTGGTAGTCCTGACACGGAAAGGGCAGTCAAAACTGCGGATGGGCCGGGGAGTGCCGACACGTAAACTCCCTTGCGGGCGGCTGCACTTACGACGCGATATCCCGGGTCCGAAATGGTCGGCATTCCAGCGTCAGAGACGATGAGGACGCGTTCGCCGTCCTCCGCGCGGTTGAGAACTTCGTTGACGCGTTCTTGTTCATTATGTTCGTGAAGCGACTTAATATCGCCATTAATACGAACGCCAAGTCGCGATGCGCGCTTCAACAGGCGTCGCGTATCTTCCGCCGCAACCAGGTCGGCTTCAGCGAGCGCACGGATGAGCCTTGGTGACGCGTCTTCCGTGTCGCCGATGGGAGTAGCAGCCAAAAGTATTGATCCGGATCGTTGTACGGGCGCAATATCTGTGTCCACGGCTCCATCATCTCAGACTTTTTGTTAAACGTCACGATCGTGATTGTTGAGGGCGTAGCTTCCTGCTGTTTTATTTGTGTTTACTTGCGTGTGTATCGACTGCACAGTTGTCTGGAGGAGTTTGCGCGCTGTTGATAGTAACAAAGTGTCTGACTGAACCTTTGCCATTCGCCGTCAGTCTTTGAACCGCTCTGGCGCCGGCCCTGTGGATTCTCTCAAGAACAGGGAGGTTGTGAGTTGTTCACTCCTGGGTGCCGGGCTTACACCTGCGATTGCATTAACTAGGAATTCAGTAGCAAGACGCCCCTTCGTGGCGATGGGTTGATGAACGGTCGTGAGAGGGGGGAATGCCGAAGCTGATTCCTCGATATCGTCAAATCCGGTGAGCGAAAGTTCATCTGGGATACTGACACCAATCGCACGAGCGGCCTCCGATACCCCTAGAGCTATGATATCGCTGAATGCAATGATCGCAGTTGGATGATCATCTTCTGCCCATATCTTCATGAAGCCGTCAGCTCCTCCTTGCCGGGTGCAGGGGACTTGAAGCACTTCGATTCCTTGCGTCTCAAGAGACAAGTCGTGTTCCGCCAATACATCCAATGCAGCATCCATCCGCTTGCGTGCAGACCCACTCCAATTAGCTGGATTGTTATCCATATCGGTTTCATACACCATAAAGGTGATTCGCCTATGCCCAAGTGAGAGAATATGTCTCACTATCTCGGCTGTAGCTGAGTACTCATCAATTGAAATACTCGATAGTCCATCATGACTATGCCCATCTACCAACACTACGGGGACTCCGACCTGTTTCAATACGCTTACTTCACCTCGATCCTCTTCCAGACCACAAACGATAAATCCATCAACAGCAGCGTACGGGATCGCTTTCAACATCGATCCTCGCAGAGGTGGGACTAGTAGCATGGTTAGCCCCTCCCTCTGGCATACAGTGCCAACTCCCCGCATGAATATTGAGTAGTAAGGATTTTCAAGAATACTGTCTATTTGTTGAGGCAAGAGAATTCCGAGACTGTCAGTTTTCCTAGTGCGCAACATCCGGGCCGTGGGATCTTGGATGTATCCGAGCTCCTCAGCTACTTCCATGACACGCGCGACAGTAGCTTCAGCCAGTTTCTTTGAGTCACGGAACGCCAATGAGACAGTAGACTTCGATACTCCTGCACGATCAGCAACATCTTGCATGGTTACCCGCCCGGGTTTCACTGCAGCGTTCTCCTAGTTCTTTACCAAGAAAAGGCTCCCAGAGCTAGGAATCGAATAAGATCCATCTACTGGCAAAGCCCCTCGTTTCTCTTTCCAGTTACTTATGGGACCAATCCCGTAGTTCGCTGTATTGAACACAGTACCACTACCTCTGTGTACAACAATGGCCACGCTTTCGCTTGGGTGTTCACGAACGATTAAGACCGTATCCTCGTCCACTGCCATGGTACGTTGGCTACCTCTACGGAGAGACATAAAGTCGCGTCTCAAACTACCCAGCTCTACGACCTTCTCGTAGATTTCCTTCCTCCATTTGGTTCGATCCCACTCCATGCCAGCCCGACATCCCGGATCATTATCTCCCTCCATGCCAACTTCGTCGCCGTAATAGATCATCGGCGCTCCTTGACAGGCAAACAAGAGCTCCAGGGCAAGTAGCTCGGAACCAATTTCCCCCTTATGACGAGTGAGCAAGCGTTCGGTATCGTGACTACCCAAAAGATTCATCATGCCGTGGTGATAGCCCGACGGAATTGACCTTTCCAGTGTCTCCATCCCGTCTACAAATTCATATGCCGATAGGCTCTTGTCCGCGGTGAAACCCAGAATTAAATCTCTTAGTGTGTAATTCATAGTCCCGTCTGCAGTATCTCCGGCTAACCATTCCGATGGGCTACGCCATTCCTCAGCAACAATGTAAAGGTCGTCACTCATTCCTTTTACAACGTTCCTGAATAGTCTCCAGAAGCTTTTGTTGACGAAATACGGAACATCGAGCCGCCATCCATCTATTCCATGCTCTATCCAGTGACGAGCCATGGACAAGTGATGCTCTCTCACTTCCGGGTTATGCACATTCCACTTGGGGAGATATTCGCACCCGGAGCAAGTCTTGTAGTTTGGAATCGGACTAGAAACAACCGGGAAATCTTCCACATAGAACCAGTTCACATATGGCGACTTCGATCCGTTTTCAATGACGTCCTCAAAATATGGATGAGTGCGCCCACAGTGATTAAGCACTGCATCCAAGACTATCCTCATACCTCTTGCATGAGCAGCTTCTACAAGTTCGGAGAATTCTTGAACTGAACCCAAATGCTCGTCTATAGAAAAGTAATCTTCGGCGTCATAGCGATGATTCGTGTGCGCTTGGAAAATCGGAGTCATGTATATAGCATTCACTCCGATCTCCTCTAAGTGATCCAAATGATCAATTATTCCTCTCAAGTCTCCGCCCATGAAATTGTCACGAGTAGGAGTAGCATCCCACGGAACAACGTTCACAGGATCATTCGAGACATCCCCATTTGCAAATCTTTCGGGGAAAATCTGATAGAAAACAGCATCATGTAGCCAATCAGGACAACTCATTCTTAATCCTTCATTCCAGAAGTTGAAATACCACGTACAAATGCCTTTTGAAAGAATAAAAACATTAAGATGCTTGGCACTGTCGCTGTGATTGTGCCCGCCATCAGGTAGTTCCAAGAAGTTCCATAACGGCCAACAAACGCTGATAGACCGATTTGAATCGTTCTATGCGTATCCGTATTAGTCACCAGGAGAGGCCACAGAAAATCGTTCCAGGCGAACAGGAAACTGAAAATTGTTAGCGTTGCCAGCGCAGGTTTGGCCAGAGGTATGACGATCCGAGCAAAGACTCCAATGCGACTACAACCATCAATTCGCGCCGCTTCCTCAAGTTCAATAGGTATGGCTAAAAAGGATTGCCTCAGTAGGATAATGCCAAACACATCCGCCAAACGAGGCACTATTAGCGCAGTCAAGGTGTCAATCCAACGGAGCTTGGCCACGATTACGTACGCAGGAATTACCGTGACGAAGGTTGGGACCATGAGGGCTGCGAGCATCACAAAGAACAGCACATCACGACCGGGGAATTTCAATCTGGCAAACGCATACGCAGCCATCGAATCAAAAACAACGTGCCCAATCACAATGCCGATAGACATCAAAGCTGAATTCACGTAGTACTGACCGAAAGGCGCAGCCTCCCATGCCGTCACATAATTTTCCCAATGCCACGATGTAGGCAAGATGGATACGGAGGTGTACGTTTCAGCCCTAGTTTGCAGCGATGTCGTGAACATCCATAGGAATGGAATCACAACGGTCGCGCTTCCTAATATGAGAAGGAGATGCCTGAACAGCCGCACAGATATAGTCTGTTTCATTATTTCTCGCCTCGCTCGTTAATGCGCCATTGCACGAGTGTCACTGTCATAACAAGAAGCAAAGTGACGAAGGCTATGGCAGTACCGTAACCAAAGTCATCCAGCCGGAAGGCAGTGCGGAACATCATCATCCCAAGAACATCAGTGCCACCTCTTGGACCACCTTCAGTGAATACGTACACAAGGTCAAACGCTTGGAAACTATTGATTAGAGCTTGCACAAGTACAAAAAATGTCATTGGCCTCAAGAGTGGCAAAGTGATATTGCGGAACTGTTGCCAAGAGCCAGCACCGTCCAATTGAGCTGCCTCATACACTTCGACAGGTAGCGCCTGCAGCGCTGTGAGGTAGAGGATCGCGTTGAATCCCAGGTTTTTCCAGACGGTCAGAAGAGTGAGCGCGCTAAGCGCGATCCATCTATAAGACAGCCAGTCGAGGCCTGTTAGACCGATTGAGCTGAGAAGCGCATTAAGTAGGCCCGCGTCGTCAAGCATGTATTTCCAGACAATAGCAACCGCCACGGATGATGTCACTACAGGCAGGAAGTAAATGGTTCTGTAAATGCTTCTGAAACGGAGTGGTGCGTCCAGCAGTAAAGCTACTGTAAGCCCCGAGATTATGCTCAATACACAAACACCAAAAGCATAGACAAGAGTAACCAAGAGACTGTTGTGAAACTCTGAATCAGCCAAGAGTCTTATGTAGTTATCAAACCCCACAAAATTCTTGGTTGGAGAGAACCCATCCCATTTGGTCAAACTCGTATACGCTGCTGAGACTATTGGATAAAGAGTGAAGATCCCGATGACGACAACCGCGGGCGCCAAGAATAACGTGGCGGTTGCATTTTGTTCCCAGTCCTGTTTCGTTCGCGACTTGGCAAACGGGCTTTCCTTAATGCGCTTCATATCAGCTCGTACCCTATTGGTTTGCAATCACTTCGTTGACTGCCGTCTCTGCATTATTCAGAGCTTCGTCTGCCGATACCTCTCCAGCAAATGCCCTCTCCATCTCCTTGGCGAACGCATAGGAGATCTTGGAGTACAACGGTGTATTTGGCCTGGTCTTGGCGAATTGCATTTGATCAACGTAAGGCAGCAACCTTGGTTCGTTTTCTTCTACCCATTCGCGATACTCAGCCCCCTCAGCAACTGACTGGAGTACGGGGATCATACCCGTTGCTTCGCTCCAAGACGCAACATGCTCTGGTTGCAAGAACCATTCCAAGAATTCGCCCGCAGCCTTCGCGTTTTCATCAGAGTTGTTGAATACCATCGCTTGTTCTCCGCCAAGATTAGTAACAGGTTCTGATCCTTGCGGGTTAGGTAGCGGCGCTACATCAAAATCAAACGGAGGATCAGGGGCCCAGATTCCAACCATCCAAGAACCCTCTTGAGCTGAGCCACCGTTGCCTTTTTCGAATTCTCCCCAGCTTGCGTACTTGCTCACACCTGAATCGATCAAATCAATCCAGAACTGGGTAGCTTTGATTCCTTCGGGCGTATTAAACGCGGCAGCCGAATTGTCATCATTGAGGAATTCTCCACCAGCCTGCCATAGGCTAACTTGAAAGTTCCAGGTTAGGCCCTCTCCGTTATCTCCAGCTTCAGTGAACAAGTCATAGCCTGATTTGCCGGTTGTTTCGACTATCGTCTTACCTTGTTCAAGCAGTTCTTCCCAAGTAGTCGGTGGATTGTCTGGGTCTAAGCCAGCCTCTTTGAATACATCGCGATTGTACATATAGGCAAGATTGTTAGCCGAAACGGGAACTGACAACTGCTTGCCGTCGATATTCCCGTACTCACGCAATGCAGGATTCACGTCTTCAATAACGGCTTTGGAAACCACTGTGGAAAGATCAGCCAGATTTCCCATTTGCGCGATTTGCGGAACCCAAATTAGATCTCCAATAGCAACGTCAGGCAAGGTGTTCGATGTTGCCGACGTCTTCAACTTTGTAAGGAAATCCGAATTCGGTACGTTGGATGTAACGACGTGCACATTTTCATGCTCATTATTGAACTGATCAACCATTGCATCAAACTGATCGGCATTGGCGCCGTCCCAGTAATGCCAGACGGATATTTCAGTGGTGCCAGCAGCAGGACTTTCGGGACTCTCTGTAGACGCCGACGAACATCCCGCAAGAATCATCGCTAATGCGGCCACTCCAGTAACCCCTAGGAACCGCCTTGTTCTCATCTTATTCTCCTTTGATTATTTCTGAATACCATGGGTGCGACATTAAGTCTTTCGCGCGTGATCATTAAGAGCGCTGGAACCAGCAGGTGGTATTACCTGAAAGCACCTTTGTTTGTTGAGGTTCAGTGTCCGTAGACAGTACTAAATTGCCGATCTCGAGTGTCTCTAGAGATACTGGATCATCATTTGTATTAACTAGACAGACAAATGCCCCATTATCGAAGGCAAATACCCCGTCAGGAACCTCATCGATCCAGTCAACATGGTTAATCCCCAACCGGTACAAGCGACGAAGATTCAACATTCTTTGCTGCAATTTCAAGAATGAGCTCGGATCCTTCATCTGAAGAGCCCTACTGAAATCACCAAAATTACTGGGTTGAGGTAGCCACGGCTGGGCCGAGGCCGTTGGGCTGAAACCGAAAGACTCCCCTTCTGTTTCCCACGGAAGCGGCACCCTGCACCCATCACGTCCGTATTCGGATCCACCTGATCGAAAGAAGATCGGATCCTGACGGCGGTCGTCGGGGATGTCCAAGACTTCGGGTAAGCCTAGCTCTTCTCCTTGATATAAGTAGAAGGTGCCAGGTAAGGCAAGTGCCAACCCCATAGCAGCTTTCGCCCGTTTTGTACCGACTTCGATGTCTACCGGCTCGTGACGTCGCGCAGCCCCTAACATGTCCTCAGAATCTGGCTCTTCATTACTTTGTACTTGCCCGTATCTGGTTACAGCTCGATGTACATCATGATTGGCAAGAGTCCACGCAGGCATATTATTTGGAGTTGCTCTCAACCCTTTTTCAATCGCATTCCTAAGCAGGTGAGCCCGCCAAGGTTGGACGAGCAGATCAAATGCAAAAGCTTGGTCAAGTTCATTCGGTCCAACGTATCGAGATAGTTTTTCGGGATCTTGTACCCAGATTTCTCCGACGAAGTATTTCCCTCCTTCAAACTCGTTTGCGACATTTCTCCAACGTTTGTATATGTCGTGTACCTCTGGTTGATCCCACATTCCGTCAGTCTTCAAAGGCACATCGGGCCCTCGCCTAGGAATGTTCTCGAGCTTGACCAAACCATGCGCCACATCGATCCGAAAACCATCTACTCCTAGAGAAAACCAGTACCTAAGAATGGATTCAAACTCTTCTCTTACAACTGGATTTCGCCAATTAAAATCAGGTTGTTCTGGATCGAATGCATGAAGGTACCATTGCCCATCATCCACCTGCGACCACGCACTACCACCGAATACGCTCTGCCACGAGTTCGGAGCTTGATTTCCGCACCCCCCGCTTCCCTCTCGAAATATAAAGCGTTCTCTAGCTCCGGTCGCGTTCTCAAGCGCTGCTTTGAACCAAGGATGTTCCGATGAACAATGATTCGGAACAATATCCATCACAACTTTGAGTCCCAAATCATGCGCATCCTCTATTAGGGAACAGAAATCGCTTGTTGACCCATAGACCGGATCAATAGATCTGTAATCCGATATGTCATAACCATGATCGCGTTGGGGGGACTTGTAACAAGGATTTATCCATAAAGCATCGCACCCAAGTCGGGCAATGTACCCCAGTTCTTCTCTAAGACCTACTAGATCACCAATCCCATCGCCGTTTGAATCCTTGAAAGACCGAAGGTAAACCTGGTATACGGTGGCGTTATGCCACCATTTCTTGGCATCAACCTTTAACATGCAATATCACCATTCGAAGCGTTGGGGCCGGTATCAAACCCGGCCCTAACTGGTTCCGTTATTGGAAATGTGGATAGACATCCGTGGTTTGTCCACCGAAAGCTACAAAGTTTTCACCAGTAGACCAGATTGTGTCATTTAGGAGTGGTTTAAATTCGAACCGTTGGCCGGGTTCAAAACGTTCGATTTCAAACTCCCATACATCTGCTGCCACATTGCGCATGGCCCGACTATTCGTCCAACTCAGAGGATAATCAGATCCTCTTACGGTCAAGTTGTTACCGAGCCCCGTATCGAAATGCACTCGAATCTTCGTTACCGTGCGGGCCTCAGGAGAATACTCACCATCGAGCTCTCCAGCAGCAAATATTGCCGATTCGTGCTCACCCAAGTTCACGACGATCTCCCGTCCCGTCGGACCGCCTGCTTGAACTTCGATTGTAGATTCTGTGTCTAGAAGGTTCCTAAGCAAGGTGCCAACCTGAAGATTGCTCTCACTTCGGATGGGAATGTGTCGAGTCTGGCTGTCCCAAGAGTTGCTC
>FZPS01000154.1_pt60 | contig 20933 bp, 17 predicted proteins | sample 1817821 | NCBI WGS metagenome assembly FZPS01 (sample SAMEA104158645, study PRJEB21678) | metagenome | place: Germany | collected 2015-04-21 | reverse complement strand
TATTAATGGTGAATTTATTTTTGAAGGTAAGTCTAGTTTTTGTAATTAAATAAAAGTATATTTTTAAGTTTTTAAGAATAATTTCATAATCAATTATATTTAATTGTGTGCTGTGTGTTTTTATTTTGTCCCGCCCGCATTGGGAAATGATTTGTAATAAAACAAGCAAGCAGGGTTGGGTAGGGCTGGCAGCGTAGTTTTTTTAACTATCCCGTCAGGCAAAGCCTGACACCCCTTCGGAGAAGGGGAATTCTGCTCGAAAAAATTCCCCTCTTGTAGAGTGGATGTCTCACAGAGACAGGGGTGTTAAAACCAGCGGAGACTTTTCTTTAATTACCTTTTCTTTGTGTGGCTGATAAAAAAAAGTAAATTAAGTAGATATTATTCAAAAATATTCATTAATTTTACCTAACAAAATTACATTTTCTTATACTAAAAAGATTGGAGGTACCCAGTTTATGGAATATAATCAATATCTTTATCCAAAAAAACATGGCCATGATAAAATTTATTGTTAATTTATTTTTAATTTATAATTTTATTAGTCATTCATGCTTTACAAATTTTTTTGAAAATCCTATAATAAAAGATACATTACAAGTAAAAGAAATAGATGAAGGTTACTTAATATATATAGATAATGTTAATATTATAAAACTTGTTAATGATTCCATTAATGTAACATATCTTATTTTACATGACAAAAATAAAGTTAAATTAGATTTTTATATTATTCCTCCATATCTAACAGGTACATATTTATTGAATTTAAATGAATTTGGAAAAGTTTTAGCTCTTGAGAGTTATCCAGTGGGTACTAGTGGTTTAAGTGCTAATATAATAAATGTAAGTCTAATTTTTTTAGCTAAAAACTTCAAGGTTTTATCATACAATTCATTTAATGGTGGTATTAATCTATTATTTATAAATAATAATAAATTTTTGTTGAATATTTATGATTATAATGGGATAGATGATAATGGTAATATAAAATATTGCTTAAATATTTTTGAATTAACAAAAGATAGTTTTAAACGAACTGATTCATTAACCAAATGTTATATTTACACAGAAGATAAACAATTAAAATTTTATGATAGATGCAATTGTTCGACATTATATAAGCCATACGTTTTGTCTAGAGAATAATTATCATTACTCAAATTATAAAGAGCTAGACAATGAGACCAACTACACCTACTTCGGTGCGAGATACTATGATAGCGAGCTGAGTGTGTGGCTGTCAGTAGATCCGATGAGCGATAAGTATCCATCGCTATCGCCATATTGCTATACAGCTGATAATCCAGTGGTGCTGGTAGATCCGAATGGGAATGAAATTAGAATTTATTATAAAGAAAAAAAAGGTATTAGTAGATTGTTTGAAAGATCTAAGTATATAACTTATACTCCTGGTATGAAATATACAGGTGAAAATAATTTTGTTAGTAATGCTGTTGATTCACTAAATTACATTTATAATAAAAATGCTGATGTAGAGGGAATAATCCAACAATCAGTTGCTACATCTGAAATTGTAAATGTTAAAAAGAGTTTTAGTGATTATTATGATGATTCAAAAAATACAATTTATTGGTCAACAAAGGGAATGAAAACATTTTATAAAATCAATGGTACTTATGAAGTGGGTAAACAATCTGGAGCTTTAGGTTTATTTCATGAATTAGGTCATTTTTACAGAGACATTTTTAAACATGATGAATTTGAAAAAGAGAAAAATATGATTGATCAAGATTATGATTTTGTTGAAGAAAGAAGAGTAATAGAAGAGTATGAAACACCTGCAGCAATAATATTAAATCAAGGAATTAGAAATAATCATTGGGCTAAAATTTTAAATACTGTAGATCCTCTATCAACTAAGACCAGAAAAGAACAAAAAAATAATGTGCCAATGTTATAAAATTATAAAATATGAAAAAGTTTATTTTACCATTATTAGCCATATTAGGATTAAATTTTAATTTTTTAACCTTACATTCACAAGAAGTATTTACTACAGATTGTTGTATAAGAAAAATAACTTTATATATTATTCCTCCAGGTTATTTGTTCCGAAGGCAAATTGATTACTATGAAGTTAAAAAAAAATCTGATATTAAACTTTCTATTAAATCTCCAAGCCAACTGGACGACTCCAATTTTTTACAACTTCTTCAAAATCTAAATGAAAATGATAAAACTGAAATTATTCAAGATTATAGGATAAAATGTATTATTCACAAATTTCTTGGTAGAGAAGTTTTATATTTTAATGCTTTTGGTGGTTTTTTGTATAAAGGCCAAACTTATTATAATGAAGATATAAAAAATCTTATATGGAGATATTATTTACCTACGAAATTTTAATATAAAGTTTAATAATTATAATTATGAAAAAAATTAATATTCTACTAGTATTATTTGTAGTGTTGTTTTTTATAAACAAAATTCCAATATATTCACAAAAATATGAAATTAAAAAAATAACACTTTATATAGTTCCAATTAATAGTAAGGAAGGTTTTGATATTCCATATAATAGAATTAAAGCATATTCATCATTAAAGATTACTATAAAACACTGGGTTGAATCAGCAATATTATCTAAAATGTTATATGGGTTCAAGTGCGAAACAATTGCAGAAATAAACAAAGATTTTAGAGTATTATGCATCATTCATTGGGGATATAAAAAAGAAAAAATTTATTTTAATAAATATGGTCATTTTTTATATAATGGTATAGCATGTAAAAATGATGAAATTTGGGAATATATACTTTCATTTATCCCAGATAAATATGAATAATAGTTTTTTGTTTTATAATGTACCTATTTCTTTTAAAAATGAAATATCTTATCATTTAAAATAAATTATTCAAAAAAATATTTATTAATTTTACCTAACAAAAAATATTTTTATGTTCACCGCCAAGGAGCTAGACAATGAGACCAGTTACACGTACTTCGGAGCGAGATACTATGATGCGGACTTGTCAATATGGCTGAGCGTGGATCCGATGAGCGATAAGTATCCATCGCTATCGCCATATTGCTATAGTACTTGGAATCCTTTAGTATTTAAAGATATTAAAGGGTTGGACTTGGTTAAGGTTGTTGTTCCTGCTAATAAAGATGCTAGTAAAACAAAAACAATTATGGTAGATTCAAAAATAGCAGATAAGGTTCATGATTTTGCTTATGCTATGAATGCAAAATATGGTTTGGTAATAACTAGTGCTTTTCGTTCAAAAGAGTATCAAGAAAATTTAATTAAAAAATGGGATAGTGGTGATCATTCAGGTTTAGCAGTTAGACCAGCATCAACAAGTGCTCATTCTTCTGGATTTGCATTAGATTTTAATGTGAAAGAAGTATTTGGATTAACATCGTCAAATATTAATACAGAAACTAATAAAGAATTAGTAAAAGAACTAACAGATTTTGCTGCAGAATATGGTTTTTCTTATGGTGGAAATTATAAAAAACCTGATCCACCACACTTTTACATTAATGAATCTGATTATGGATATGAAAATAGGAATGAAGCTATAGAAGTAAATGATCAATATCTTAAAAATCATACAGAAGATAATATTCCTTATTATAATCCAAACAAAAATGAAAATAATAATAAAAAAAATGAATAAAAATTTTTATAAATTTCTAATTATACTTAATATTAGTATATTTATACGATTTAATATTTTTTCTCAAAATATTATAAATATTTGCGATTTTAATAATAATGTAAGAACAATTAATATTAATGATTATTTTTATCAAACAATTAATTATGATAGCGTTATACATGAGCATAAGGGTTTTGATAGTTTAACTCAAAAACCTGATACTATTCAAATATCAGAAAATCTAATAAGCATTAAGAAACCAAGTTTTATTGAAGTTATAAATGATGATCCCAATTTTTATTATTCTATATTATATTGCACAATTCAGATATTTTATGATAATAAAGAAATCTTTTTTAAAGATAGTGTATTGACTGCTGGCAATTATTACTTTGATGAAAAATATAATATATTGTTAATTCCCTTAATAATTGATCAAGATATAGATGATTTATTTACAACTACAATTTTATATTATTGTAATTTAAATAATTATGATATTAAACTTATTGTAAATAATTTATCAAATTCAAGTTCTGCAATCACAGCATGTGATGGAGGGAAAATCATTTTCAATAGTTCAGATAAACTATATGTTTTTGATTTAAAAACATATAAATATTACAAAATTGTAGAATTTGACAATACATTTATTAAAATATCTAAAATTGATATTAAAGATAATTATATTGTGTTATATTATATTAATAATTATCCAGATGATTTATTGAATGATCCTTTTATGTTAAATATTGCAAAAATTCCAATTAATCAAAATTAACAAATATTGAAGAAATTTATATTGGAGGTCAAGGTTTTATGGATGAATTTAAAATATATAAATATAATAGGGTGCCATGAAATATATAATTAATAAAAAATTTCTCTTATTAATATGTTTGTTTATAATTATACCTAATCATTTATATCAACAAAATGATAAGTGTAAATATGGTATTCGTAATTATGATTTTACAAAAAAACATAATCCAAGAAATCAAAAAAGACAATTATCAAATTATTTAGATTATGTAAATAATGATAAGACATTAAAAAATATAGATAAATTTGGTAAAATAAAAACACATAGAGATGATGTTAATGAATTAATAGGTGTCGGTAATAATGATTATTTTGTTTTAATGCCAGATAGTCTTGTCGGTATTTTTAAAATTAAAAAAATAATAGAAAAGAAAAATAATTATCAAAAAATTGAGAATAAACTTATAAAAAGATCAATTTACTTTATAGATTTAGAATGTGTAAATATTTATAATGATACATGTCCAGATTTTATTAGATTATTATCAATAAAACCATTAGATAAAATATCAAATAAAAAGTTAAGAAAAATAAAAATAGGAGAGGAATATCAAATGAAAATATTTTCATTCTTTAAAGCAGACTGTTGTATAATGATGAATGAAAATGGTGAAATTATAACAATTGTTAGACATCCTAATAGTTTTCGTACTTCATATTTAATTTATGATATTTGGGTGCCATACATTGATATAGGTAGTTATAATTTATTCGAAACTAAAAATTTAAAAGGACTATATTATATAAAATGATTTTTTCAGCACATCCAGTATCTTTCTTTTGTTAGTTTTCTTTGTGTGGCGGGCAAAGAAAAGTAACAAAAGAATAATTTATGAATTGCTTTGGAGCTCATAATTTACTAATTTTTTTCTTATTATTTTGTTTTCTTATATATGAAATTAATATGCCACAAAAGCAGACTATAGCTAAAGGCAATGCGATATTAATAATCTTTATAACTGCTTGATTAATTTCTACTTTTCTTTTATCTAATAATCTGATACTAATATCTCGATTTCTAATGGATATAATATCTGCCTCGTCTAATAAATAATTGACGCAGTTTAATAAAAATTCACGATTTCCATACATTATGCCGGTATATCTGTCGTAACCTAAAGGATATGGTATGTATTTGCCTTGGCGGTAAATAACTTGATTTTTGGCTACATCACCATCACCTATCACTATCATTCTATTAGGCTGGCTGTATTCAGAAAATTTGATTTCAGGATCCTTGGCTATAGTATCTGGTATTCGATCTTTGTATAAACTAGTAAAACTCCCTTCTAGTAAAACAGCCATTGGTATATTGCTTCTATTAAAAAATGATCTATCAGCTTTAATTCTCAAAAAATTCAATGATATGATAGAGGGCGTATTTAAAATTCGTGAATAATTACTAGATGCGAGCAATATAGTTTTTTTAATTCCAGGTTTTGCTATTGTATCTAAACTACTGGCAAATTCAAATTTAATATCATTAATATTTCTGACTATAGGATGTCCTTTGATATTAGAAACTGTAGGAAAAAAATACCAATTAAAAAATGAAAATTGTGGTTGATTTCCAACTTGTCCAGTTTTTACAGGTATTGGAGCACTGTGATAGTCCATTATCAAATCTTTATTTACTCTCACTCCATAATTAAAGAGCATGTCGTCTAGATTTATATCATTAGGTATAGACAATATATCTGGTTTATCTTGGAGACTATCCATATCAGCTAATGCACCATCTATTAACCACAAAACTCTACCACCTTTCATAATGAATTGATCGATAATAAATTTATCCAATTCATCGAAGGTGCTATCAGGAGCTGCTATTATTATAGCCTTGAAGCCATCTAATGCTTTTAATTGATGATTAATAGCAATTTGATTAACAATATAATAATCTAATAATGACATTGCTAAATCATTAATTTCTAAAGCATCTAGTTCTCCATGTCCTTGGATAAATGCTATTTTAGACTTTTCTTTTAATGTAATGCGATAAATACCATCTATTAATTTGTATTCTGTGTTTTCTATGGCATCATTTATGAGTTGTTCTTTAGAACCGGGAATATTGGAATAAATAAAATTTATTGGCAGCTCTCTACCTTTATATGTAACGATAGCACAGGGCCATACAATATTTTCACTAGAACCAGTCTCAGTCATTTCATAATCTATCGATGGTACCAGACCTCTATATTCTAACTCTTTTAGATAATTTCTAAGTGTGCTTTCATCTTTATCTTTAGCGGGATTTATCAAATCGTATTTTATCAATTTTTTATTATGAGCTCTGAATTCTTCGAGAGTTTCTATGATAGTTTTTTGTAATCTTTTATATGAAGGTGAGAGTTTGCCATCTAAAAAAACTTGAAAATATACATAATCATCAAGATTTTTTAATACATTTTTAGTAGCTGGAGCGAGTGAATAACGTTTTTCACTGGTAAGGTCTACTCTGAAGTAGCAAAAACTAGCTAGTATATTGATTGTAATCAAAACTAAAAATACAATTAATGGGGACCATTTTTTATTTTTTATTTTTTTATCAGTTGTTATTTTGTTCCTTTGCTTTTTCATTTTTACTTCATTATTTTGTATTTTATATATAGTATTTATTTGCTTTTATTATCTAAATTATATTTAGTTAAATATAAAAAACCAAATGTCAAGCTCATCAAATAAATAACATCTCTGCTATCTACCACGCCTCTACTGAGGGAAATATAATGTTCATTTATTCCTAGGCTTTTTATAAATAAGCTAATAGAATCAAATATATGTAAACGACTGATATATTCGAAGCCTATATAAAAGAAAAGTGACAGTACAAATGCTATGAGAAAGGCAATTAATTGATTATTGGCTATCGAAGAGCTGTAAATGCCTAAGGCTAAAAAAGCCATTCCTAATAGTATTAGCCCAATATATGAACCTGCTACTCCGCCTATATCTACATTACCTACAGGTAAAGCAAGCTGATAAACACTATAAAAATATATTAATGTCGGAAGTAGACTTAAAAGAAAAATAGTAAAACCAGCTAAAAATTTGCTAAAAATTATTTGCCAACGTGATATGGGAAAGGTGAAAAGCAATTCTATAGTACCAGTATTATATTCCTCAGCAAACATACGCATCGTAATAGCTGGTAAAAGAAATAAAAATACAAAGGGCGCTAATATAAATAAGCCATCTAATACTGCATATCCGCCTAAAGTGATGTTAAATTCATTTGGAAACAACCACAATACCAAGCCAGTAGCAAGTAAAAAAATACATATGACGATGTAGCCTACTAAAGATGTAAAAAAATCAGATAATTCCTTTTTATATAATGCCCACATGTTTTTTGTTATTTGATTTGCAAAGATAATAAATAACAAAAAACTAAATTTATTTTTTTGTAATTAATTTTTTTTGTAATTTTGCAAACTAAAATTATAAATTATGTATTTGACACCAGAAAAGACGAGAGATCTTGCAATAAAATTTGGCGGAAGTGAAAATAATACAGGCGATACAGCGGTTCAAATTGCTATTTTTACTGAGAGAATATTATATTTGACTGAATATCTGAAAGAAAATAAAAAAGATTTTTCAGCTAAGCGTTCACTTCTTAAAATGGTTAATAAACGTAAGCGTTTGCTTAAATATTTGAAAAGAAAAGATTACGATAGATATCTAGAAGTAACTAAACAATTAAATATAAGGAAATAATATCACATTGTTTACTTCAGTGAAAATAATAATAAGTAATTACAAAAAGTATAAAAATTTTAATTTTTTCTGATTTTTAAAAATATTATTTTTGGTTCATTTGATGCTTAAATACCTAAGAAATCATTTGAAAATTTTTTTGTAGTTATTTATTGTATATTATCAGTTAAAATTTTGAATTTATATTATAATCGTTCCAATATTTTTTTATAATTTTACCTTTTAGAAAAAAATAAATTTTAAACAAAAAATAAAAACACTTAACAAATGCAAGAAATAAAAGAAATAATTAATCTACCTAATGGTCAGATTATAGAAATATCTACAGGTAAATTAGCTAGACAAGCAGATGGTGCTGTAGTTTTAAAATGCGGGGATACTATGCTTTTAGCTACAGCAGTATCAAAGGATGAAGCTAGTCCAGAAGTTGATTTTATGCCATTGACAGTAGAATATCAAGAAAAATTTGCTGCTGCAGGTCGTTTTCCGGGAGGTTTTTTGAAAAGAGAATCTAGACCATCGGAATATGAAATATTAATTGCTAGATTAGTAGATAGAGCATTGAGACCCATTTTTCCTGAAGATTATCACGCCGAGACACAAGTCTTAATTTATCTAATAAGTGCTGACAAAAATTACCCACCTGATGCATTAACTGCTCTAGCTGCATCGTCAGCACTCACTATATCGGATATACCTTTTGAGCAACCTATCTCTGAAGTTAGAGTTGTTAAAATAAATGGCGAATTTATAGTAAATCCATCAATTACTGAAATAGAATCGGCTGATTTAGACTTGATGGTAGGTGGTACACTCACTGATGTAAATATGGTAGAAGGTGAATGCAGAGAGGTGGATGAAGATACATTACTGGAAGCATTAAAAATAGCTCATGAATATATAAAAATAGAGATAGAAGGACAGATAAGATTAATAGAAAAAGCAGGTAAACCTAAAAGAAAATATGAGCACGAGGTAAATAATGAAGAAATTCGTCAAAAACTAGAAGAATATTGCTATCCTCGCTTATTAGAAATATCACGTCAACATATAAAGTCTAAAAAAGAACGTCAACAACAGTTCGAAGCCATAAAAGAAGATTTTTTGAATCAATATTCAGATGAAGAGAGAGAAGAGATCTACCCAATGGTTAATAGATATTTTCATGAGGTTCACAAAAGAGCAGTTCGTCAGATGGTATTAGATGAGCGTTGCCGTCTCGATGGACGTCGTTTAGACGAAATTCGCCCTATTTGGTGCGAAGTTGATTATTTGCCATCTGCACATGGGTCAGCAATATTTACTAGAGGAGAAACTCAAAGTTTGACAACCGTAACATTAGGAACTAAACTAGATGAGCAATTAATAGATGGTGCAGTTTATGAGGGTACAAGTAATTTTTTATTACATTATAATTTTCCACCATTCTCTACTGGTGAAGTAAAACCTATTCGTTTAGGACGTAGAGAGATAGGACATGGTAACCTAGCTCTACGAGCTTTGAAAAATATGATAATACGCGATGAAGATAATCCTTATACTATTCGTGTAGTATCAGATATTTTAGAATCTAATGGTAGCTCTTCTATGGCTACGGTATGCGCTGGTTCATTAGCTTTGATGGATGCAGGTGTTAAAATGCATAAATCTGTATCCGGTATAGCTATGGGTTTGATAATGGACGAAAAAAGCGGTAATTATGCTATATTGAGTGATATACTAGGCGATGAAGACCATCTCGGTGATATGGATTTCAAAGTCGCTGGTACAACTGATGGAATTACTGCATGTCAAATGGATATTAAAATCAAAGGTTTATCATTTCAAATACTTTCAGAAGCATTACAACAAGCTAAAAAAGGTAGGCTACATATTTTAGATATTATGAATCAAACCATTTCTATTAGTAGATCTGACTATAAACCTAATGTACCTAGATATGCTAAATTAACTATTCCACGCGAATTTATGGGTGCTGTGATAGGTGTTGGTGGTAAAGTCATACAAGAACTACAAAGGGAAACTGATAGTACTATAGTGATAGAAGAAGCTGGAGATATGGCTATCGTAGATATATTCTCTACTAATAAAGAAGGCTTAGAAAAAGCTATTAAAAAAATCAAAGCTATCACTACAGTGCCCCAGATAGGCGATGTGTATGATGGTATAGTTAAGTCTATACAAAGCTATGGTGCTTTTGTTGAAATTTTACCTGGCAAAGAAGGTTTATTACATATATCAGAAATAGATAATAAAAGGGTAAATGATGTAAATGATTACTATAAAATAGGTGATCACGTACAAGTGAAAATTCTCGATATTGATGCAAAAACTGGTAAATTTAAACTATCTCATAAAGCTTTATTAAATAAAGATAACACAAATAATAATAAAAATAGGAATAAAAATTAATTTTTTCTGTTTTAGTAATTATATTTTTTGTAAAATTGTGCTATTTTTAATTGTCATAATCTTATTAATTAGATGATGATAATTAATGATTAATTGTAAGTTGATTTTATGAAATATTTTATTTTATCTGGAGAACAGTCAGGTGATTTGCACGGAAGCAATTTAGCTAAAGCAATTTTTGCTATTGATAAAGAAGCTATTATCTATGGATGGGGTGGTGAATTGATGAAAAATGCTGGTGTAAATATTACTAAGCCTATTACTGAATTGGCATTTATGGGCTTTGTAGAAGTATTAATTAATTTGAAAAAGATATTAAAAAATTTTAAAGAATTTAAAGAAACTATAATTGAATTAAAACCTGATAAGATCATTTTAATTGATTTTCCTGGATTCAACCTAAGAGTGGCTAAATGGCTTCGCAAAAATAATTTTAAAATATATTATTATATATTACCACAAGTATGGGCATGGAATAGATCTAGAGCTAAAAAAATAAAAAAATATATAGATGTTCCAATATCTATTTTGCCTTTTGAAAAAAAATTTTATAAAAAATTTAGTACAGATGTACATTACGTCGGTCATCCTTTACTAGATCATATTGATACATTTAAGTGTAGTAGTTTAAATAATATCCACTCTAATAAACCTATTATTGCTTTGCTGCCAGGTAGTAGGATTCAAGAGATAAAACTTCTTTTACCTATAATGATGAAAGCTGTTAAACCATATGAAAAAGAATTTCAAATTTATGTGGCTGGTTTATCATTTATTGATAAAAATATTTATTATAACTCTGGAGTAACAACTGATCAATTGCTTATAAATGATACGTATAATTTATTGCAAAGTTCTTATGTAGCAATTGTTACAAGTGGAACTGCTACATTAGAAGCTGCACTTTTCGATGTACCTTTGGTCGTTTGTTATAAAGCAAATTGGATATCTTATCTAATAGCAAGGATAATGGCTCGAATATCTTTTATTTCTTTAGTAAATTTGATTTATGGTGAGGAAATCGTAAAAGAATTGATCCAAGAGAAATGTAGTGCCGAAAATATACGAAGAGAATTAGATAAAATACTCTTTGATTTAACATATAGACAGCAAATGCTAGACCATTTCGATGAATTAAAAAAAATTTTAGGTGATAGTGGTGCTAGCAAAAAAGCTGCAGAGATTATTGTAAATAATTAAAAATGTTAAAATACAAATATTTAGTTTTAAAGTATAATAGTATTTATTACACAAATAAATTTATAACATTAAATCATATTATTAAGGGTGTATAGAGCATGGAAACAGTAGAGTGAAAAGGGAGAGAATGAAAAGATGAAATTAGAAAAAGACGAGCGAGAGGTTAAGAAGTTGTAGGCAACTGTATTTATTTGTTCATTATAATTTATTTTGACTAATATAAAGGTTTTAATATATACTTACTCAGACGTTTGCCATGAGAATAGTTAATGTCATTGCTTATATAAATTTATGTATTTAACATACTTTAATTTTGGACGGCCATTAAGCGTTAAAAATGAAGTTAGAAATATTGAAAAATTTTTTTATGTTAAATTTAATATTGGCTTAGCTCTCAAGTCCCTGTATAAAAACCACGCCCGCCTGTCTGATGATGCGAGGTTGAGCATCCTGCCAATGTCCTCGATTAATCTTTTTCGCAAATACTTGTGCGTTATCACATACCACATAATGTAGCTCTGCAAATACTTAGTCGCTACCCCTCTGAATTTCTTGTTTATCAAGCTTACAAATGTCTTGGTATGTTTGTTTATCGTAGATACGCTGTATACGCCTCGCTTCTTTGATCTACCTATTACTATCTCTAGTTTTCTCTGTTCTTGTACTTTCGTTTTTTTCAATTCTTCATTATGATTGCTACATATTACGCTATTGCTGGATATTTTAGTATTCAATATTTGCTCTATTTGTGCTCGTTTTACTTTGTCGAAGCCAGTTAAGTTGAATAGCATATTACCACTCCTATCTTTCGTAGCCATCACAGCTACCTTTCTCTGCTTCTTTTTCTTAGCTTCCTCGTATTCTTCTCTATTTTTGTACTTCCTACCTTTTTCTGAATATTTCATCAGTAACTGCTCGAATTCTATTATTCCATAAAAATCAATATTATTTTCGAAGGTTCTCAGTGCGGAGATTATCCTGTGTCTCCAAGCGAAGCTTGTCGGTAAGCTGATGCCAACTTCAGCGGCACAAGCTCTAAGAGTTTTGCCCTCGAGCATACAACGAATGTAATCGAGCATCTTTTCCTTCTTTTTTAACCTATAGACGAAAGTGCCGGTGGTAATTCTGAAGTTTCTACCACAGTTTTTGCAGATGTATAATTGCTGTCCTTGTTGTGTGCCATTTTTTATAATGTTTTTACTCTGACAATTAGGGCAGAGAGGTGGTATGGTTTGTGCTTTTAGACCTTGATAGTCTACTACATCAGCGTTGAGTTGGTTCATTAGATGATACAATTTATCTAAAAATTCCAAGTTTTCCTGCTTGCCCATTGCCAAGTAGTCTTCTAATTCTTGATCTTTTAATATAGTTTTCATAATTATAAATTTTGGTAAAATTAACAATTATTTTTATATTAGTCCAATATTAAATTAAACAATTGAAATTTAACCCAACCCCCTTTCCTCTCACTTTAAATCATTTCTAAATAATATTATCAAAAAAACAAATAAAATGTTCATATATTTACACCTAAAAAATCATTTATTAATCAATATTATTTAGTGATTGTCGAGGTTCAATAATTTACTTTTTACATAAATAATAATTAATCTTTTTTATTAGATTAAAATATCTTAAGTAAAATATTTCTTTACTATCTTTATTTTTGAAAACTTTGCAATACTTCATAATCTTTTTGTGCATTAGCTATATCGCCAATTAATTTGTAAGCATTAAATCTATTAATATATGCAGTGATATTATTAGGATCTATTTCTATTGCTTTAGAATATTGTTCTATAGCTTTTTGATATTGTTTCATGTTCATATAGCATAAACCTTTCCAGATATAAGCATTAGCATTGTTAGGATTTCTTTCTATGCTCATATCTAAGTATTTAAGAGTATTATCATAATTACCTTCATTAAAATATATAACACCAAGCCAATAATATGGTTCATAATAATCTGGATCGAGGGTAATGCTTTTATTAAAATCATTAACAGCAGAGTCGTAATTTTGAATATTAAAATAAGCTACTCCTCTCCACATATAGGCTTTAGGATCATCATCTTTAATTAATAAATATTTATCATAATCAGGTATAGCCTCATCAAATCTACCAAGGGTAGATAATGTATTTGCTCTATTGAGTAATCCATCTGGATTTTCTGATCTTAATTCTAAAAATCTATTAAAATCTGCAAGTGCTTCCTCTGGTTTGCCAGTATTATAATACAAAATACCTCTATTGAGGAAGGGTTCTGCATAAGTATAATCGAGGTTTATAGCTCTAGTGAAATCTTGTAAGGCTTTTTCTACATATTTTTCTTTCATTTGTGGGTTATCTTTATAAATATCAATAGCATAATGATCCCAATATAAAAAGCCCCTATTATTATATCCATAAGCATAACGTGGGTATTTTTCTAATACATCACTGAAAAGCACGTCGCCATTGCGCCAATAATAAGTACGCTGATGAGCAAGTATAGTAAAAATAATTGCAACGATTCCAAGTAAGATATGATTAATTTTTACATTTTTAATATATTTATCCATTAGAGCTAATACAGAAAAAGATAAACCAATATATGGGATATAGGTATACCTCTCACTAGCTATCATACCACCTACAGGTATTATTTGTATTACCATTAGTAAATTTATAGTAAAAAATAAAATACCCCAGATAATTTTTTTATCTTTTCTCAATAGATAAATAATGATGCAAAGTGCTATAAATGCAACTGGAATAATAAAATATTCAGTAGGTAAAACACCTCCATCTTTTATAGGATATGGGTAGGCAGCACTCAATTTAATAGGCAAAAAGAATTTCCATAGATAAAGCATATAGCTATAAATAACTATTAATACACGTTCATAACCTTTCAATACAGGACCTAACTCTTGAATAGCTTCCTCTTGAGCTAAAATTGTTATAATACCAAAAGCTAATGATAATAAGAAAAATGGTATTTTTTCTACCCATGTTCTCCATTTCCATAATCGCTCATAATATAAATCCATTGCTAATAATACAACAGAGAATATTACCGCTGATGGCTTAGATAAAAGGCTAAATAGAAATAAAATTATGGTCCAGATGTACCATTTAGTTTTTTTATCTGGTTTATTTACATAATAATGATAAGTAATCAGAGCTAATAAGAAAAAGAATGTATATAGCACGTCTTTCATCTCAGATATCCACGCTACGCTCTCTACGTGCATAGGATGCACAGCAAAAAGCAAAGCTACACCAATAGATATCCATTTTTTTTCTTGCAGTAATGAGATAAACTTATAAACTAAAAAAGTATTGAAAACATGAAAAATGAATTGCACTAAGTGATAAAGAAACACTTTAGTACCTACAAATTTATAAATTATGGCATAAACAATTAATGTAAAAGGTTGATAATTACTAAAGTAAAAATTAGAAAAAATATCTTTGATATTTTGCCAACTCAGGCTATCGATATATGGATTTTTAAGTATATATCCAGCATCATCCCAGTTATAAATCAATTCATTATGAAATGAATTAAAATATACTAGTAAGCAAGAGATAAATAGGAGCAAATATATAGAGATGGGCTTATCGAATAAATTGTTTTTGGTAGTTGAAATATTATTGCTTTTACTAGAAATGATTTTTTTATTGTTTCCAGCTTTGGTTTTATTATTAGAATGAATTTTATTTTTTGTAGGCTTATTCATTTACTTTAATTTTTTTAATTTTTTATAAAATTAAAGACAAATTATTAGTCATTTAAGCCTTTTGTTTTATTAGATTTTAGTTTTTCTAGGGTTTCATAAGTTCTTTGCTCACCAAAATTAATTAGTTCTTTTATATTTCCAAAATCTAAGGTTTTACATATATCTTTAGGAATGTCAATTACAATATCGGGTTTGTAAGCTTGAATAGTAAGGTTAGCTATACGTTCTACCATAGCCGAAGTAGATGTATTTAGCAAATTCAAATATCCAATATTATCTATACTTGTAGCAGGATTAGTTATATAATCAAGAATATTTCTAATATTTGCTCGAGATAAGAAGTTTTCTATTTGATTAATAAAAGCTTTATATCGTCTGCTTTTCTTTTCTTGTTTGGTATCTGATACATCTTTTATTTGTTCTTTAATAATAGATTTGCCTTCTTCCTTTGCATATAGATTTATGACGTAAACATCTAAAATATCAGAATATGGCAAAGCATTTATAGGTATAGGCTCTAGCACACCGCCATCTACTAATATTGTGTCATTATAATAAACGGGGATAATAAGCGATGGTATAGAAATAGATGCCCTAATAGCTTTGTATAAGCTGCCTTTATTAAAAACAACGGATTCGTTATTTATAATATCTGTAGCTACTATTGCACATGGTATTTTTAAATCTTCAATATTTTTATCTGGAAATTTTTCATTTAAAATTTCAAAAAAACCATCTACTTTTAAAATACCATTTTTTTTTAAAGTAAAACCAAGCATATTTACTATTTCATCTTCTGTGAATGAAGTTATCCATTTTTCAAATTCTAATAGTTCTCCTCTAGCATACATGCCTAATATGATACTGCCAATAGATGATCCTGATAGAGATTTGATCTTGTAATCTTGTTTTTCAAGAGCTTTAATAACTCCTATTTGAGCAGCACCACGAGCACCTCCACTACTCAAAACCAGTCCTATTTCTTTGTTCATATGTTTTTTTTTAATCATTTAATATTATACAAAATTAATAAAATTTCATTAAAAACATTTTATTATAAAAATTTTTTTTTAACTTTGCAAAAAAATGGTCTCATGGCCGAGTGGTTAGGCAACGGTCTGCAAAACCGTGTACAGCGGTTCGAATCCGCTTGAGACCTCAAATCATAGATAAAAAGCAAGTGAATATTATATTTATTTTTCAATATTAAAATATTTGAAATTTAAAAAATATCAACTACACAATACGTATAGATCATCTCTTTTAGGAATACACATTATGGGAATTTGAGATTTTTTTATTAAATTTTTCTCAGTAGGTCCTAAAATGTAATCTATTATTCCCCAGTATTTATTTACCATTATTAGGAATATGCTTGCCTGATCAAGAGTAGCTAATGAGATGCTGCTTTCTTCAATAGTATAAACAGTAAAATCTGTATCTACGATAGTATAATTAAGATGTAACTTATCATAGAGTTGTGTGAGGCTTGTATAATTACTCATCATACCGAGTTTATAGTTTTTATCTTTAACTTTAGGTTTATAAATAATAATTTTACTATTAGCAATTCTAGCAAAATAAGAGCCCCACAATATTTTTTCTTTTTCTTCTTTTTCGAAATTCATTGATAATGCTACTTTATTTAATGGCATCAAATTAGCATTATGAGGAATCAATATCAAAGGCACACGGCTATTGCGAAAAAAATATAAAGTTTTAGAAATATTAATACCTAAGCTAGTTTTATTATCTTCATAACTAGCTATATAAAATATAGCCTCATATTTATTGCCAGCTTGCAAAAGCCACTCTTTCATAGGTATATCTAATTGCAAGCCAGTAACAAAAAGATTAAAATTATTTGTTAAATAATTAATTAATTTTTTTAAATTTTCTTTTTCATATTCTGGTGGGGCGCATAATGTTAATTGTGCTCCGAAACTTTTAGCATAAATGATCGATTGAGCTATCGCAATAGGATGAAAATATTTATCATTTATCAGCAAAAATACTTGCCAATTTTTTTCAGTTGGTGGCTCTTTAATTTCATAATACCAATCTGGCAATGTTATTGGATGGAGAGTTTCATTTCCCATTCTTGATTCTCTGTTTTGATTTTTATAAAATATATACCTGGAGATAAATCTTTTATAGATATTTTTTCTATATTATCTATTAGTTTTTTACTTAAAACTAAAGCTCCTCGCTCATCATAGATACTCATGGTGGCATTATTGTCATAAAATTCTATATTTATTACTTCATTTGCTGGATTTGGGTAAATGATAGGCGATGGCAACAAGGTATAATGATTATTAATATCATTAAAAATATTCAATGCCTTTTGATAATTACTTATTAATTGATAATAATTTTTAGAAAAAACAAAGGCAAAAGAAATAATTAATGAATCATCGAAAGGTATAGTGAGAGGTCCAGTTTTTACTAATACAGAAACATCATTACCATAATTTTGAATACCTGCCATGGAACGCTCAGTAGTCAAACAAATTTTTTTCTCTGCATCAGTAAAACCATCATAAATATTTACAGATCCAACATCTCCATCATTATCTAAAGCATACACTCCATAAGCCAAATCTGAAAGTAAACCTATGCCAGCAAAATAATTGGAATCTATATCAAAAGTTATAGCACCTCGAATAGAATGGTCTTTTTCTACCTTGTTACCACTATTCATTATATCCCAGTCTGCATATATACCGAAATAGAGATTATCAATATCATCTAAAGTATTATTTTTCAAAGAATAAGTAATAATAAAAAAATCTTGATCTATACCTTGTGTAAAGCAATAAGCACTCTGTATTATATTTATGCCAATAGGTAAAAAACTCATTGAATCATTGTATTGACAAACAATTTCTTGAGTATAATTCACATCATTTGTATAAGTATAAATTTCACTTTTTACCTTAAAATCATTTTTTAGTTCATTATTAATACCATAGACATTGTCGGATATTTTACCCTCTGCTGTACCTGCTATTATACCCACTACACTTGATAGCGGAGCTGAATTTTGATATTTAATCCCATTACCATACAAATAATAACGTCCATCATAGTAACCTATCCTTCCATTATTAGTAAATGAAACTTTTATTTTATCATTCTTTAAATCTAATATATTAGGTGTATAATTTATATAAATAGGATCTACATTGTTAAAACTATTGTTATGTAAATAAGCTAAAACAACAAATGTAGTAGGATCAATGGCGGTATCATCAATGTAAAATCTTGCTACTAACTGTAGAGGTTCATTATGTATTAAGCTATCAAAAGTAAAAATGCTGTCAATCAAATGCAAATCAGAATTTAATGACTTCAAGTTAATTTTTACGTTATAAGAATTTTTTAAAAAACTCTGAATAGTAAAATTTATAGCAAATGTATCATTGATAGTAATATTATTAGAATTAATAGAGTAATCTACTAATCTAATGGATGGTAAAAATGTATCTGTTAGAGCTCTGTAAACATTTAATCTGCCAGTACCTAATTTATTAGCATAAAATACATTTTCGGGAATTGTATCTATGATATCAGCAGTAGTGCGCAAAACTTCTATTATATCTAGGTTATTGAGCTGCGGATAATGACTCCATACAAGAGCTGAAGCAGCCGACACAATAGGTGCAGACATAGATGTACCACTAGAAGATATAAAACCTGCATTAGGCCATGTAGAAAATATATTTTGCCCTGGTGCAGATATATCTATATCATAATAATAAGAAGAATTTTGCCATTTATGATCTAGGTGATTAGTGGCCGATACACCCACTACATTAGGAAAAGCAGCTGGATAATAACGTATCTCATCATTTTGATTACCTGCAGCTGCTACAATTATAGCATTTTTTATAAGGGTACAATACTTGATTACTTCTAATGGAAAATGGCCAGCAAAGTATGGGCTTCCCCAGCTGCAGTTAATCACATTACACCCATGCTCTACAGCATAAATTATGCCTTCGTAAGCACCAACCATTTGACCATTGTCATTCATGGCTTTTATAGGTAAAATTTTACAGTTAAAACCCACACTGCTCATACCAAAACCATTATCAGTAACAGCTCCAGCTATACCAGATACATGTACACCATGAGCATTTGCCATGTATGTAGGATCATTATCCATCTCTCCATAATCCCAACCTCGGTAGTTATCAATGTAACCATCATTATCATTATCTATACCATCGATAGTATCATTATAATTGTAAGCTACAGAATGAACTAAATCAGGATGTGTGAAATCAAATCCGGTATCTACTATACCTATGACTATGCTAGTATCACCAATCTCTATATCCCAAGCTTCATAAGCTTTTATAAGATTTAGATAATATTGATTATTATTAAATGGATCATTAGGAATATATAAAAGATCAGGAATGTAATATGGTTCAGCATACTCTACAGTGCCAGTATTCATCAAAATGTCTGCTATACTATGTGGATCATAGGCTGGGGAGTAATTAATCTTATATATTCTGGATAAATCTACGCCTAATTTATCATTAGAACTTTCTCGAGAAATATTTGGAAAAATAGGTGTAATTGATAAAATATTTATATCAGTAAAGTTTTTCTTTAATTTTGAGAAAAAAAACTCGAATATATCATCTGATTTAATATCTTTTTTGATTTTCAAAATTACTACATTGTTTATATAATTGATATTTTGCTGAGAATATGTATTAATGTATAGAAATAAAAATGTAATTAATAAAATGTTTTTTTTCATAAAAAAAAAAGAATATTTGATTAAGCAAATTTATAAAAAATAAATTAATCGTTTAGGACGATGTATTATCTAGAAATAAATTATACAAATACAAAAATTTTAATTAATACAATTATGATAGTTTTTGGCATAGTTGTATATAATATTTCATGTTCCAAGCGTAAGTAATATAATAATTTATAAGTTACACGTAAATTTAATTTTTTACAAAAAATCTAGTAGAATGCAAAGGTAATTATCTATGTATGTAATCAATTAATAATAAGTAGTAATAAAATTTAAAAATACTGGTGAGGGAATGATATTTTTTAGTATATGTGCAAAAGAAGTGAATGAGAAAGATAAAATTTTTTTATGTTAAATTTAATATTGGCTTAGCTCTCAAGTCCCTGTATAAAAACCACGCCCGCCTGTCTGATGATGCGAGATTGAGCATCCTGCCAATGTCCTCGATTAATCTTTTTCGCAAATACTTGTGCGTTACCACATACCACATAATGTAGCTCTGCAAATACTTAGTCGCTACCCCTCTGAATTTCTTATTTATCAAGCCTACAAATGTCTTGGTATGTTTGTTTATCGTAGATACGCTGTATACGCCTCGTTTCTTTGATCTACCTATTACTATCTCTAGTT
>FZPS01000076.1_pt379 | contig 20935 bp, 24 predicted proteins | sample 1817821 | NCBI WGS metagenome assembly FZPS01 (sample SAMEA104158645, study PRJEB21678) | metagenome | place: Germany | collected 2015-04-21 | reverse complement strand
GGCCACCCCGCGTTACCGCCCCGCACAGTCGTGGAAGAAGCACTCCGGCGCCACCCGGATGCGGTTGCCCTCTTGGTCACCAACCCGGGTTATCAGGGGATCTGTGGACCTTTGGCCGGGGTGGCGGCCGCCGCTGAATCCGCCGGTATTCCCCTGCTGGTGGATGAGGCCCACGGAGGACACCTGTGTTACCTGGACCGGGAAGTTGAGGCCTCCGCCGCCGGTGCGGATCTTTGGGTTTGGGGTACGCATAAGCTTATGGGTTCGTTGACACAAACCGGCCTGCTACACCTGGGTTCGGAGAAAATTCCCGCCGACCGGGTTGAGCAGGCCCTTTCCTTGATTAGTTCCACCAGCCCCTCCTATATTCTCCTGGCTTCACTGGATTCCACCCGTCGCCACCTTTATCTAAACGGGCGGGAACTGTTTGCCCGTGCCGCGGTCTACGGCGAAAAAATTAGAAAAGAATTGTCGAATCTGCCGGGGGTCAAAGTGCTGACCGGAGAAGAACTACCCCCGGGGTATGGCTTGGACCCGCTCAAGGTGGTATTTTCCCTGGCGCCGGCGGGGTGGCCGGGTTATGCCGCGGAAAAGGTCCTGCGGGAGAAATACCGGGTTCAGGTGGAATATGCCGACTCCCGCAATGTTTATTTAATTATTTCCCCGGCGCAAAAACCCGGAGAAATAAGGGGTCTCCTCAAAGCCTGCCGGGCCTTGGCGGAGAGCCGCGGCCCGGGGCTGGATGAAAAAACAACACCACCGCCCTTTTCCGGCGGGGAATTGTTCTTACCTCCCAGGGAGGCTGTTGCTGCCGTTTCCACCCGGGTACCTTTACGGGCGGCTGCGGGGAGGGTGGCCGCCGGTTGGGTGGCGGCCTACCCGCCGGGGATTCCCCTCTGGATCCCAGGGGAAAGAATAACCGGGGCCATGGTGGAGTGGGCATTGGCTTTCCAGGCGGCCGGCGGCTGCCTGCGCGGGGTGCAAGGGGATCTGACCCCGGTAGTGGCAGGTGGCGCGCGCGCAGGAAAGAGTTAAGAGATGTAAAAGGCTCCTTCCGCAGCTTCTGAAAAGAGGAAATAGTAAAAGGATTGTCGAATTTCTGAAAGACGCGGAAGAGAGTGGAATAGAATATAACGAGGTAGTGATTGTTTGCACCAGGGCAAAAAAGGCTTTTTTATTACCTTGGAAGGTATTGACGGGACCGGAAAGACCACACAAGCGAAACTTTTGGCTGAAAACTTGAAGAAGCGGGGGTTTCCGGTCCTTTTGACCAGGGAGCCGGGGGGAACCCTCCTGGCCGAGAGGATCCGGACGATGCTTTTGGAGTTGGGAGAGGAGAAGCCCCTCCCCCTGGCCGAGCTTTTGTTATACGGGGCTGCCCGTGCCCAGCATGTGGCAAAGATCATCAGCCCGGCGCTGGCTGCAGGGACAGTCGTTATCTGCGAGCGGTTTTCCGATTCCACCTTGGCTTACCAGGGGTACGGGCTAGAGCTCGACCTGGAAATGATCACGGAGGTTAACCGGATTGCCACCGGCGGGCTGGCGCCCAACCTCACCTTCCTTTTCCATTTGGAAGCAGAAGAAGTGTGGAGGAGGATCCGGCAGCGGGCCCCGGAGGGAAGCGGGGACCGGATTGAAGCCAGGGGCTGTACTTTTCTGGAAAAGGTGCAACAAGGCTATCTGAAACTGGCGGAAGCGGCGCCGGAACGGATAAAAGTCCTCCCGTGCCAGGGGAAATCAGTCCAGGAGATTCAAGAGCTTTTATTGGCCGCATGCTTCGAGAAATTGGGAGAGGAGGCGGTAACGGGTGAAATTGATCATTGCCGTGGTTCAAGACCAGGATGCGAATAAGCTGCTCAGTGCTTTGATGGAAAAAGGGTACGGCGCCACCAAACTGGCCAGTACCGGGGGTTTCCTGCGTCAGGGGAATACCACTTTACTCATAGGGACAAAGGATGACGAACTCAGCGAAGTAACGGTGATCATCAAAGAAATTTGCCACACCAGGAAACAACTGGTGAGTCCGATGGCAACGGTTGAGCAGACAGTGAGCAGCTATATTCCCAGTCCGGTGGAGGTGGAAGTGGGGGGCGCCACCATCTTCGTGGTGCAGGTCGAGTCTTTTGAGAAGATCTGAGCCCAGCCTTTTGTGACAAGGAGGCGCCAGCGATGGAGATCAAGCGGGTGGGGAGAAAGGACTCCCCGGCAAAGAAGAAGAAGGCCGGAGCAAAAGTAAACCTGAAACATTCGGTTTTCTTTGCTACCCTCCAGGAATATGAAACGAAGAACGCGGAAGGAAGCTTGGAAGATTTTATCGCCGTGGTGGATGAAGCAGCCCAAAACCTGCTACAGGAGCGGACCCTTGCCAATCTCCGCCATTACCGGGAAGCGGTCCGGGAGTTCATGAAAAAGGTGGTGGCCGGGAGTTACCAGGTTAAGGGGTCACACCGCTGGGATGGACGGGGTAAGCGGAAGATGTTCTACTTGATTGAAAAGGTGAATTATTCTTTGGAAGGGCTGGCGGCGATGGTCTTGAAAAAGCAGACGGATACGATGAAGCTGATGGCTGCTTTGGATGAGATTAGAGGCCTGCTCCTGGATTTATACTATTAACAGGGTAATAACCGGAGGGAGAGGTAATGGGGGAAAAAACGGCAGATAACAGCGGGACAGCTGCTTTGGAGAGGGTTTTTGCCGAAGGAAAGGCAAGCCATGCCTATCTTTTTTTGGGGTCCTCCCCGGCAAAGAAGGAAGAAACCGTCCGCCGTCTGGCCCAGCTCTTGCTCTGTACAGAGAAAAAAGGGAAGCCATGCTTAACCTGTCGTTCTTGCCGTTTGTTTTTGCGGGGCAACCACCCCGATTTTCATCTCATTGCTCCTGAACCGGATAAGATTAAGCTGGAACAGATCCGGGAGATCTGCAGGATTGCGGTTTACCACCCTTATCTCGCGGAAAACAAGGTTTTTTTCTTCACCGCCTTTGAGCGGATGACCGAGGTGGCGGCAAATGCCTTTTTGAAGACCTTGGAGGAGCCGCCTCCCTCCGTATATTTTTTGGCTTTGGCGGAGAATGAGGAGATGGTTTTGCCGACGGTTCTCTCGCGGATGCAAAGGGTTTATATCGCCCGCGCCCACGTGCGACGGGACCCGGAAACGATGGCCACGGGGACAGATCCGCAGGCGGAGACGGTCCTGCCTGAAGAGGAACTGCTGGCCGCCGGTGACCTGTATTCCTTGTTGCGCTTGGCGGAAGCCAAGGAAAAACAGGAACGGGCGGTTGTCGATGAGTATTTATTGTCGCTGGCTGTTTTTTTCCACCGGCGTTTACGGGAACGCGTACGTGCGTGCGACTCCGGGGAGCGCAGGTATTTCCATTTTTTACAGGCAGTGGGCAGGGCTAGGGAAAACCTGGCGGCCAATGTTAACCTCCGGTTATTGCTAGAAGACCTGTATTTGTCATTCTATGAAACCGGCGGTATGGAAAGGACGAATATTTGATGAACGAGACGGGACAAGAACGTAAAACCTTCACCGTAGTTGGTGTCAGGTTTAAAAAAGCAGGGAAGATTTACTATTTTGAACCTGGAGAACTGAAATTGAAACCCGGGACGGAGGTCATTGTGGAGACAGTACGGGGATTGGAGTACGGTCATGTGATGGTGGGGCCTAAAGAAATTCCGGAAGAAGAGATTACACAACCATTAAAAAAAGTGCTCCGGGTCGCCACAGAGAAAGACCGGGAAAAGCTGTTAGAAAATAAAGAAAAAGAGAAGAAAGCATTTGAAATCGGGCTGGAGAAGATAAGCCAGCATAAATTGGCTATGAAATTGATTGATGTCGAATACACCTTTGACCGGAATAAAATCATTTTCTATTTTACAGCCGACGGCCGGGTGGACTTCAGGGAACTGGTCCGGGATCTGGCAGCGGTTTTCCGGGTCCGGATTGAGCTGCGCCAAATCGGGGTGCGGGATGAGGCAAAAATGCTGGGAGGGTTGGGACCATGTGGCCGGCCCCTCTGCTGCAGTACTTTTCTGGGTGATTTTGAGCCTGTCTCCATTAAAATGGCGAAGGAACAGAACCTTTCTTTGAACCCCACCAAGATTTCGGGGATCTGCGGCCGTCTTATGTGCTGTTTGAAATTCGAGTGTGACCAGTACAAAACCGCGGGGGGGAAGGAATCTTCCGTGGGCGTTACCGTTACGTACCAAGGGCGACAGGGCGTGATCGTGGAGGAGAACCCCGAAGAGGAAACGGTGATCTTGGAGTTTCCTGATAAAGAACGGGTGGAGACTCCTATTACAGAGATTGAGGATTATATGGAGTAAAGTTTTATGCCGGGGGAGGGTTTTCGGGAGGACTTTTCAAAATTATGGCAAAATATAAAGAACGTAGGCAGGCGAGAAAAAACAAGGAGTCGACGATGAAAATTATTGGTCTTTTTCCCTATATTAAACGGGCACGGGTGGCCGACGTTACCCTGGAGCTGATCGCGATTCTGGAAAACGCCGGGTATGACGTGCTGTTGGAGGCGGAGAACTCAGCGGAACTGGGACGAAAGGATCTGGGTTTTCCTCTCCAGGAGATGCTGGACCGGATTGAAGTGGGTATCGCCCTTGGCGGTGACGGGACCCTCCTGCAAGCCGCACGGTTACTCCGGCGGAAACAGACGCCGGTCTTCGGCGTTAACTTGGGGCATATGGGCTTTTTAACGGAAATTGACGATCACGATATTGGGGAGGCGGTCCGCCGCTTGCAGGCCGGGGAGTTCTATTTGGAAGACCGGATTATGGTTGAAGCCAAGATACAGAGGGACGGAAAAGCCGGTGAAACGCTGGTCGGGCTGAATGATATCGTCATCGCGAAAGGCACTTCTCCCCGTATGTTGAGGATGGAGATCCGGATTGACGGGCACTTAACAGCCGGGTTTGCCGCCGATGGACTGATCGTCACCACACCCACCGGTTCCACCGCCTATTCCCTATCCGCCGGCGGACCGGTCCTCGAACCCCGGCTCAATGTCCTGATGCTTACCCCGATTTGCGCCCATTCGATTTTTGCCCGTCCTCTGGTGGTTGGACGTGATGCGAAAATCGAGATCAGTTTTACTTCCCTCCCGGGGGGGGCGATGATGACCGCAGACGGGCAGGAAGGAATCCGCCTGCAGGAAGGGGATGTAATCGGTTGTTACACCGCCCCCCAGCCCACCCGGTTGGTCAGGTTTCAGGAACGCAGTTTTTATGATCTCCTGAAGGAGCGTTTTCGAGATATATAAAAGGGAGAGTGGAACAGATGAAAGCCCGGCGGCACGCTTTAATCCTGGCGGTAATTAAAGAACAAACCGTCCGTACCCAGGAGGAGTTGAGCGACCTTCTCAAGAAGTGGGGTGTGGAAGTCACGCAGGCCACTCTCTCCCGGGATATCAAAGAGTTGGGGTTGATCAAAATCCCCACCCCGGAAGGGTCTTATCGCTATGCCCTTTCCGGAGAGAAGGCCTTACCCGAGATCCTAAAACGGGCTGAGCGCATGTTCAGCGATACAGTGGTTGCCGTTGATTTCACGGAGAATTTGATCGTCATTAAAACCACCAGCGGCACTGCGCAGGGAGTGGCGGCAATCCTTGACGAATTGGATTGGAAGGAGATCGTTGGCACCATTGCCGGCGATGATTCGATTTTGGTGATCGTGAGAAACAAAGACCAGGTGGAGGGCGTTTTAAACCGGTTGCACAAATTAAGGAGGTAGAAGAATGCTCCGCGAGCTTACCGTGGCGAATCTCGCCCTCATCGACCGCCTCCAACTCGAATTTGACCAAGGCTTGAATATCCTTACCGGGGAGACCGGCGCCGGAAAATCCATTATTATTGATGCTGTCAACTTGATCCTGGGAGAACGCTTTTCCGCCGAAGCCCTCAGAAAAGGGGCAGAAACAGTGGAAGTGGAAGCCGTCTTTGAATTGGAAGAGGACCGGGGGCGCCCCGATCTGGCCCGGGCTTTGGAGGAATGGGGGATCCCCCTGGGCGAAGACGGCCTACTGGTGATGGAGAGGGAAGCGCGGCCCGGCGGCCGTGGCCGCTGCCGGATTAACGGCCGGACTGTTCCGGTTTTTGCCCTGAGCCAGGTCGGCAGTGCTTTAATGGATATCCATGGTCAGCATGTTCACCAGTCACTGCTCTCCCCCGGACGCCAACGGGAATTACTGGATGATTTTAGCGGACAAGCCCTTAAAGACAGGGCGGAGAAGGTGGCCGCCCTTTATGAGCGAAGAGAGGCGGTCCGGGAGGCTCTTTCCCAGGTGACATTGGGCGAAGAAGAGAAGGCCCGGAAGATTGAGTTTCTCACCTTCCAGTTGCAAGAGATCGAAGCGGCCCGGCTTCGCCCGGGGGAAGAAGAAGAACTGATGAAGGAAAAAGAGCTTTTGAACAGTGCTGAAGAGCTTTTTTCCGCCGCCTCCGCCGCCTATAGCCTCCTCTATGGGGGTGATGAACCCGGCGCCGCTCTGGACCGGCTTTCGGAGAGCTGGCAACTACTGGAGAAGACGGTGGCCATTGATGCGCGGCTGCAACCGTTGGCGGAGATGCTGGGTGAGGCCGCGGCCCAGGTCGAGGAGGCCTCCAGGGAACTCCGCCTCTACCGGGAGAAGATTGAATTTGACCCGGAAAGATTAGCCCTGGTCGAAGAGCGGCTGGATGAGATCTATAAATTAAAGCGCAAGTACGGGAAGAGTATCGCCGAGATCCTGGAGTACGCGGAGAAGATCCGTAAAGAACTGGCAATGGTCGAGGGCGAAGAAGAGCGACTGGCCACTTTAAACCGGGAACTGGTAGAGATTGAAGAAGAACTGGCCACAGTCGCCCTGGAACTCTCGGCCTTCCGGAAGGAGGCCGCCTCCGAACTGGAAAAGACCATCCTGACCCAATTGGTAGAGGTCAATATGGGTAAGACCGTTTTTAAAGTAGATTTCCGTCGGGAGGAAGATGAGGAGAACGGCCTGCCGGTGGCCGGGGAAAAACTGGCTGTGACCAGGCATGGCCTTGACCGGGTCGAGTTTCTGGTGGCGCCAAACCCTGGTGAAGGATTGCGGCCGCTGGCCAAGATTGTTTCCGGCGGGGAGCTCTCCCGGTTGATGCTCGTTCTCAAGGTGGTGCTGGCGGAGAAGGATAATATCCCCTCGATGGTTTTTGACGAAATCGATGCCGGCATCGGCGGGAGGACGGCCCAGGCGGTGGCGGAAAAGTTACTCTTTCTCTCCCAAACCCACCAGGTGATCTGTGTCACGCACCTGCCACAGATCGCCAGTATGGCCCGGCGTCACTTCTACATTGAAAAGAAAACAGCAGTGGGAAGAACCCGGGTGGAAGTCCGAACCCTGGACCGGGAAGCCCGCATCGATGAATTAGCCAGAATGCTCGGTGGCGCGGAAGTCACCGCCACCACCAGGGAACATGCCCGGGAAATGCTTACCCTGGCTGCTTCCATTGGCCGGGGTAAATCATAGTTCTGCAACACCCTGCTTCCTTAGGAATTTGCGCGCGTGCGCGCGTGGGGGGTTGGCTATGGAAGACCTGTCCAAACGGCAGAAGCAGGTACTGGTCTTGCTCATGGCCGGGATCCTGCTTGGCACAGGTTCTTTAATTTATCAGCACTTACAACGCGGCCCGGTGGAGATCTTTACGGTCACCCCAGTGACAGAACCGTGGCCGGAGGGAGATCTCCGGGCTGAAGTGATTGTTCATGTGAGTGGCGCGGTTGTTGCGCCCGGAATTTACCACCTGCCGGTGGGTTCCAGGGTTTATCAGGCTTTGGAAGCAGCCGGCGGCGCCTTGCCCGGGGCGCGGGTCGATCTTTTGAATCTGGCTGCCTTACTTAGGGACGGCGAAAGAATCCGCGTCCCGGAAGGGTCCCTCGCTTCCGGTGAAGTGGCGCTTCCGGCCAAAACCGGCGGCGCGTCTGCGCCGGTAACGCCGGCGGCTACAGCACCCGCCGCGCAAGAACAGCCACGGACTGCGGGAGAAAGTACGGCCTTGCGTCCGGGTAGGTTGATCGATCCCAATACCGCTTCCAGCAGTGAATTGCAGACAATCCCGGGGATCGGGCCGGTACTGGCGGCACGGATCATCGAATACCGGGAAACCGTAGCCCCGTTTACCGGACCTGAAGATTTACTGAATGTTTCGGGGATCGGCGCGAAGACCCTGGAGAAAATCGAAAAATATCTGGAGTTCGGCGGGTTGTGAGCACGCGCGCGCTCCAGAGTCCACTGGTACCAGTTGCTTTTGTCCTGGGTGCGGGGATCCTTGTCGGGTGGTACGCTGGGCAACTCGCCGGTTTCCGGCTTTTCCTCGTATTTTTAGGGCTGGGCGCCGTTTTATTTTTCTTTATTCCCGCTGGGAAACGGTTTTACTGGTTTTTGCTCCTCTCCTTTTTCCTTTCCGGGCTGGCCCGGGGAGCCGGAGAACGCCGGGAGAACAACCGTTTTTTCGAGTACACCCAGGCTTTTACCGGAAAAACCGTTACCATTTTTGGGAGAATGGCGGATCTGCCGCTACCGTGGCGGGAGGGGCACCGGTTTCCCCTGGATGTTGAGATGGTCGGCGGGGAAGAAGCCCCCGTAGGCTTACGCTGGGAGGTTTTTTTGGCCGGTGGGGAACCGGCCCCGCAGGCCAGTGCGTTGGGGGAACCCCTCTTACTCCGGGGGCGGGTCTTCGGGGAAAGGCCCTCACCGGCCGGCGTGCGCATGCGCGCACGCGTTAACCGGTGGACCAGGGAGAAAATCAGCGGCGGGCTGATGGTTGGGACCGGCGGGTATCTTCTTGACTACGGGGCAGAGACGGACCTCCGTGGGGCGCCGGATTCAGCCATTACTCCGCTACCCCGGGACAGAAGAGGGCCGGGCCGGACAGGGATGGCGATTGTGGCCGCACGCCGGCGTCTGCTGGCGGTTGGGGAACGGACCCTTTCACCGGAAACCGCGGCTTTGCTCCATGGTATGTTATTGGGGGTGCGGGAAGGGTTGCCGGAAACGACGGCCGGGAATTTTCGCCGGGCCGGGGTCGCCCACCTCTTATCCGTCAGCGGGCTTCACCTTATGTTTTGGCTCGGCCTTTTTTGGGGCCTCGGCAGACTCCTGGGTCTTTCCGAACGCTGGCTGGCTATGCTCTCCCTACCGGTAGTGCTATTCTTTTTGTTGTTGGCCGGCGCCGGAGCACCGGCGTTGCGGGCCGGGGTGATGTCCCTGGCCGGGATTTTTGGGCGCCGGTGGCAACGGCCGGTACGAAGGGAAAATCTTCTGGCTTTAGCCGCCTGTGTCATCCTGCTCTTGCGTCCTTTGGACCTTTTCTCCCTGGGGTTTTGGCTTTCCTTTACCGCCTGCGGCGGACTGCTTTTTCTCTTACCCGCCTGGGAAGAGGCTTTTGCGGATCAAATCGCACGCGCGCGCGCGAAGGGGAAATATAAGAGGTGGGGCTACGCGCATATGCGCCGGGCTTTTCTGGTTTCTTTGGCAGCTCAGGCCGGAACAGCCCCTTTATGCGCCAGATTTTTTGGGGGTGTAACGTTGCTGGCTCCTTTCGCCAACCTGGTTCTTGTTCCGCTGGGTTCTGCCTGTATCCAACTGGGGTTGCTGGCAGCCATGAGTGGTTTGGTCTTTTTCCCGGCCGCCCGGGTTTTGAACGCCGGTAATGAGGTGCTTTTGGGCTTTTTTAACCGGATATTGGGGTTTTTTGCCGAGTTTGGTGGTTATATACGGGTTTCATTACCGTGGCCGGCCGTTGGCAGCTTATATACCCTGACAGCGGTTTTTACCTGGGGTCTGATTAAGAACCCCATAAACCGGCGGCGGCGGATCCCCCTCTTTTACCTTCTCCTTATCCTCCTCTCACTGGTCCTGGCGGGTCTGGGTTGGGCTTTGGCGCAGCAATTCGACCCCTCCTTTGAGATGGTTTTTTTTGACGTTGGCCAGGGTGACGCCATTCTCTTCGCCATTCCCGGGGGATATTACATGATGGTAGACGGGGGAACCGCCGCGGGTTATGACCGGGATGTCCGCCCATACCTGCGGGAACATGGGATTGACCGGTTGGATCTGTTGGTTTTGACCCATCCCCATGATGATCACCTAGGCGGGCTGGTAAGAATGCTGGAGGAAGATCGGGTGCGGGTAACTCATATTTTAGACAGCGGTTATCCCCACACCACCAAGGGGTATAGCCGGTTTTTGGAAATTATTGCCGAACGGGGGTTGCCTTATTCCCTCGCCGTCCAGGGAAGCTCCTTCCGCTTGGGGAAAATGCGGGGGATCGTCCTGCACCCGCCTGCTTCCCACCTGAGCGGTACCCGCTCGGACGTGAATAACAATTCCCTGGTTCTTCTCTTGGATTATAAAGGTACCCGGATTTTGCTCACCGGCGATATTGAGAAAGAGGCGGAAGAAGAATTACTGGCCGACTATGGTAATTTTTTACGGGCGAATATTCTCAAAGTTGCCCACCATGGCGGCGCCACTTCCACCAGTTGGGAACTGGTGGCGGCGGCCCGTCCGGATTTGGCTGTAATCTCAGTCGGGAAAAACAACCGTTTTGGTCACCCGTCCCCTGTTGTTCTGGAAAACCTGCAACGGGCAGGGGCTGCGATCCGGCGCACCGACACCAACGGGCGGCTTGAGTTTTGTATCAGGAGTGGACGGGTCGAGTTGAAAGGGAGAGCAGAGAATTGACGGGAGCAGAGTATATAAAGAGGCTGCAAAAGGGAGACCCGCCGTCGACCAGTTTTTTCTACGGGGAAGAAGACTATTGGATAAAAACCTGCCTTTATGCGCTGCGCAAGCGGTTGTTTCCCGGTGCGGAGGCCGGTTTTGATCAGGAAGATCTGAATGCCGGAGAAGTCTCCGTAGAGAGCCTCGCGAATCTCCTGCGGACGCCCCCGTTTTTTGGCTCCGCCCGCCTGGTGATCCTCAGGAGGATCGAGGAACTGGACACCGCCTGCGACGCTCTCTTTCTTACAGCCCTGGCTTCTCCAGTGGCCGGTGTTTTTCTGGTTGTGACCGCAGAAAAACCAGACCGGCGGCGGAAAATATTTAAAGAATTGACGAAAAAAGCAGCAGTGGTCGAAGCCCAGCCCTTAAAGGGCTATGCAGTCAGAAGGTGGGTTATGGAAGAGGCGGGCCGGCTGGGGCTCCGGATCCCTTCCGAGATTGCCGGGTTGTTGGTGGAGTACCGCGGGACCTCTCTGACGGCGCTCATGAATGAACTGGAGAAGGCCGTCCTTTACGCGGGGGAAGACAAATCCGAACTGACCAGGGACGAGTGGCTGGTTTTGTTGGGGGAGGCAACAGAGACTAATCTCTTTGCCATGTTGGACCGGTTGACTGAGGGAAAAACAGGGGAAGCCTTGCGTCTCCTCGACCGGTTGCTGGCCGGGGGCGAGGCCGAGATGAAACTCTTTTATATGTTGAGCCGGCAGATCCGTCTCCTCCTGTTAACCATCATCTTACAGCAGAAGAAAGGCTCACCCCTTGGCAGCGGGGAACTGGCCAAGGAGTTGCACTGTCATCTTTACACAGCGGAAAAACTCGTTGCTCAGGTGCAAAACCTCTCCTTCGCCCGCCTGCGGGCTGCCCACCACCGTTTGGTCCGGGCGGATCTCCGGATCAAGACCGGGCAGAGCTGGCCACGGCTGGAACTGGAGATGCTTCTCTATGATCTAACCCGTCTCTTTAGAGCCTAACCTGGTTTTTACGGGTTAACCCATCTCCTTAGAACCTAACCTGGTTTTTACGGGTTAACCCGTCTCCTTAGAACCTAACCTGGTTTTTACGGGTACACCCGGTAGAAACAGGAGAAAGACCAGGTAAAAATGGGGAAAGTAAAAATAAAAACCAGGTAAAAATAAAAAAGCCGGGTAAAAAATGAGGAAGATCAGGTAAAAAATAAGGAGGTAAAGCGCGCATGCGCCAACCTCCTTATTTCATTCTCCCGCCTCCGCCTGATTGAGGGCGTTTATCTTCCGCATCAACCTGCTCTTCTTCCGGGCGGCGGTGTTTTTATGGATGACCCCTGCAGCCGCGGCCTGGTCCAGTTCTTTCATGGTGGCGGCCAATAGTTCTTCGGCTTTCTCTACCCCGGTGTCCAAGGATTTTTCAAACTTTTTCACTGCTGTTCTCAGGGCCGAACGGCGGCTCCTGTTCCGCAGGCGTTGGAAGGCCGAGGTTTTCATGCGCTTTTCTGCAGATTTAATATTGGGCATTGCTTCACCTCCTTGTGGGGATAGGTGCATTATGATTATATAATCATTGTTCCGCCTTGCGCGTGATCCATATCTAGTTTACTCTTTTTGGCCGGTTAATGCAAGCATCAGTTGAGAACTTTTCTTTTTTGCGGCATAAATTCTTTTCTCCGGGGGACCATAAATCTGTAATCTGCAAAGAAAAGGAGGTCGGGCCAATGCTGGGAGCTATAATAAGGTTTGTGGTTTCCGCTTTGGTTTTGCTCTTTGTCAGCTTCTTGGTCCCCGGGTTTAAGGTCGGCGGTTTTCTTGGTGCGCTTTTATCTGCGGTGGTCATTGCCGTCCTCGGGTATGTTGTGGAAAGCCTTTTCGGGAAAAATGTCTCACCCCAGTCCCGGGGTGTGGTGGGCTTTCTCACAGCCGCGGCCGTAATCTACCTGGCCCAGTTTATTGTGCCGGCGTTGGAGGTTTCGGTCCTGGGAGCACTGCTGGCGGCGTTGGTTATCGGTATTGTTGACGCTTTCGTCCCTACCGAACTGAGGTGATCAGTCAGGTGCCTGTTGATTTCGGAGATCCAGGCAGCCTAAAGAGAACAGCAGGAAAGGGCGGAGTTTAGAGGATGGAAGCAGACTGGGGAGAGATCAGAACCGACCTGGCCATGGAAGCCCATGAGCTGGCGACACAAAGAAGAGGAGGGATGATCCCGGGGGTAACCAGTGAAGATGAGGAGAAGGGACCCGCGCGAATCAGCAGGGTTACTATACAAACGGAAGAAGCCGGCCGGGCTTTGGGAAAACAGCCCGGCTATTATGTGACAGTGGAAGCACCCGCCCTGCGCGGACGGGATAAGGATGAACTCGAAGAGGTCGGCAAGATCCTCGCGGAGGAAATCCAGAACTATCTGCGGAAGATGCAGATTGCCGAGGCCGATTCCGTGTTAGTGGTGGGATTGGGAAACTGGAATGCCACCCCGGACGCTTTGGGCCCGAAAGTGGTGGAGCTGGTCTTGGTCACCAGGCACCTTTGGTCGATCTCCCCGCCGGAAAAACGCGGCGGCCTACGGCCGGTATGCGCCATTTCCCCGGGGGTGTTGGGTATTACCGGCCTGGAGACCGGCGAAATCGTGGCCGGAATCGTCCAAAAGATCCGCCCGGGTTTTCTCCTGGTTATCGACGCTCTGGCTTCACGCAATGTCGACAGGCTGGGGGCTGTGGTCCAACTGGCGAATACCGGTATTAACCCCGGGTCGGGAATTGGCAACCAACGGTTGGGGATTACCGCCGCCACGCTGGGAGTACCTGTGATCGCCATGGGAGTCCCCACAGTGGTTGATGCCCGTACCATAATCCATGACGCTTTGGAGTTGACCGGAACCGGTATGGGCATGGAGAGAGACTTCCTGAATATCCAGGGAAAATTAAGCCCCTTCTTCCGGCAATTGATCGTCACTCCAAAGGAAATTGACGTCTTAATCCAGGATCTCTCCCGGGTGGTGGCCGGGGCGATCAATATCGCCCTCCACCCAGGGGTGACTCCGGAAGAAGTCTTCCGTTATTTGGACTAGTCATCTCCCCGATTCGAGGCCGGGGAGATGGAAAAGTCTAGGGCATGAGATCTGCCGATCCGAGGTCTACCGGCATGAAATCGGCGATCGAAGATCTGATCTGAGGTCTACGGGCTGACTTCAGACCGGAGGCGGAGGCCTGGACTACAGACCTGAGTTAGATGACCTTGGTCTATGGACTAAGCCAGAGACCGGGTCAGAAGACCGGGGTCAAAACTAAAGCCAGATGATTGAAGTGGGGAACTTGCTCATAAATCCGGCCTGCAGTTAATAATTTTATAGAGATTGGAGGCCGTGGCATGAAAGAGAAAAACCGGGCGCCGGGAATTCCCCCGGCGGTGGCATGGAATTTTTTTGGCCTGAATCTTCTGCTTATCCTGGTTTTTTTCTTTGCTTTTTTGGGATGGAAATATTTTCATGGGCCAAAGGCGGTGACGGCGACAACGGCAACCGGTGCAAAGGCCTCCGGTTTATGGGAGATTTCTTCCCGTACCGCGAAAAACCTGTTGGATCAGGGACTGCCCTTACTGCGGTTTCGTCACCCATCCTCCAAGTAGGCTTTTTGCACCTATAAAATACATGACCGCCGTATCTTTCCGGCGGCGGTTGCCATGTACACGCCGGAGTAATCCGTTGGGGAAGGATTTCTCCGCCCCGTGGTGAATAACCTTAATTTATACTTTTTATATAGATCTCATAGAGAAAGGAACATCTCGATGCACGAGGTAGAAAACCAAACCCCCGGAGGGCTGGCAAAAACTGCAGGTATGGTCTCGGGGATGATCTTTATCAGCCGTCTCTTGGGACTGGTCAGGGAGATGATTGTCGGCCGGTTTTTTGACCGGGCGGAAACCGACGCTTTTTTTGCCGCCTTTGTTATCCCCGATTTCATGTACTATCTGCTGGTGGGGGGCGCAGCGCTCTCGGCGGCCTTTATCCCCTTGTTCTCCGGTTACCTGGCCAGAGGCGAAGAAGAGGAAGGATGGCGGATGACCAGCACTTTTTTGAACATAACCGTTATTTTTTTATCCGTCTTTACCCTATTGGGGATGATCTTCGCCCGCCAACTTGCGCCCCTGGTCGCCTATGATTTCCGCGATGAGCAACTGCGGCTGTTGGTACAACTGATCCGGATGATGTTTCCGGCGGTCTTTTTTACGGCTCTGGCAGGTTTAATGGGTGGTATCCTCCATTCGTACCGGCATTTTTTCATTCCCGCCCTGGGCCCGGTGATATATAATATCGGTATTATTTTGGGTGCTTTTTATCTTGGCCGGGGTCTCGGGATTAAAGGGATGGCCGTTGGCGTGGTTGTAGGCGCTATGGCCAATTTCTTTACCCAAGCCATTTATCTGGCCAAAATCACCGGCGGCGGTTACGACCCGTCTTATCTGAATACCCGGCATCCGGGGTTCAGAAAGATTTTGGTCTTGATGGTACCCGCTTTGATTGGCCTCTCCGCCACCCAACTAAACAATTGGGTTACGATTAATATGGCTTCGGGACTGGCGGAAGGAAGCATAACAGCACTCCGTTTTGGCCAAAGGTTGATCCTCCTCCCGTTAGGAATTTTCGCCATGGCGATTTCCACGGTATTTTTTCCCACCCTTGCCCGGTTTGCCGCGCGGAAAAGGTGGAAGGATTTCCAAGACAATCTGGCCTTGGCGGTCAGGGCGATCTTTTACATCACGGTCCCTGCGGCCGTGGGTTTTGTTATTCTCCGGTACAACATCATTCAACTGCTTTTTGAATATAACAAATTTACCGCCCGGGACACAGAGATGACCGCCTACGCCCTGCTCTTTTATAGCCTTGGTCTTTTTGCCCACGGAGCCATTCAGATTCTCCCGCGGGGGTTTTACGCCTTGAAAGATACTGTTACTCCGGTAAAGATAACCGGCGCCACCATGGGGTTGGGGATTGCTTTAAACTTTTTGTTTTTGAAGTACACTGGGTTGAAACACGGCGGCTTGGCTCTTTCCTTTTCGTTGATGGGGATCGTTAATATGGTTGCCTCTCTGTTGCTTCTTCGACGCAAAATCGGGAGCATCCGGGGGCGCTCGCTTCTGCACACCCTGGTCTTCTCACTGTTGGCCGCGGCCGGTATGGGCATAGTAATTAGCTTTCTTCAGAAGCCGTGGGGGAATCTCCTTGCCTTTCTTAACGTCAGCGGTTTTTGGCTAGTCTTTCTCCAAACCACCGGAATAATCGGCGCCGGTATCCTTGTTTACCTTATTTTAAGCAAGATTTTCCGGATGGAAGAATTGGAAATCCTGTGGAAGCTTATGCTGAGGAGAAAAGCCTGAAGAGAGTATTAAAGCAACCCGTATGGGTTATTAACCATGCGGTTAAACCGGGGATATCAGTTGCGTGCAGGTGGATTGTGCGGGCATGTTTTAAGGAGGCTGGACAGGTTGTATTGTTTGACCCATACTGTTGTGGGCGGGATGACCGCCGGAAGGCTAAGCAATCCTGTGGCCGCTTTTTTGGGAGGCGCAATTTCCCACGCCATCCTGGACGCTGTTCCGCATCATGATTATAAGGAGACTGTTTGGGGAATTTTTGATCTTCTCTTGGCTTTGGGCATTCTTTTTCTTGCCCGGTGGCAGCCGGAGCTTTTTCCGCCCGCTTTTATCTGGGGGGGGCTGGGAGGTGCTTTACCCGATTTGGAATGGGTCCTCCGTCATTTGTCAGGGAAGGAGATTTCACCAATTTTCCCGAGCCACAACCGGCTGACGCCCCATAACCCTCTGGCCTGGCCGGCGGGTTTTTGGGTTCAGGTGGTAGTGATGATAGCGGCCTCGGGGCTTTGGTATTTCTATATTAGGTAGGCCACGGCGCACCGGACAGCGGCGCGCTGCCATCCGGGAAAGAAGACCGGTGGCCGTGGCGGGTACGGACGGCTTGACACAGGGTAGTTTGGCAGGATTCGGCCTGCTGCCGGGCCACAGGCCGAGCCTATGGTCGGGCTGAAGCTCGGCTATATTGTAGGCTGGAGTAATAGGGTAGGTGATTTTTTTGAGTGGAATGAGGATCTTCTTTCTTGCCTGGGGGGTAGCTTTCTCCGGTGCGCTGATGCCCGGTCCGCTGCTGACGGTTAGTATCAAAGAATCGTATAAAAGGGGTTTCTGGGCCGGTCCCCAACTGATACTGGGACATGCTATCCTGGAGGGGCTGCTCATTACCGGACTGGTCTTGGGTTTGGGAGGGCTGCTCAAGACTGAGCTTAGCCAGGGGATTATTAGCGTTTTCGGGGGCGCCTTCCTTTTCTGGATGGCTTGGGGAATGCTGCGTTATGAGGGGCAAGCAGAATTAAGCGCCGGGAAAGAAGAGATAACCACGGATACGCACGGTAGGAAATCCGGTTTGCCGCCGGTGGTAGCCGGGGCGGTGGTCTCCCTTTCTAATCCCTATTGGACCCTTTGGTGGGCCACTTTAGGCCTGGGGTTTTTGGCGCAAGCGGAAAAACTGGGCATAGCCGGGGTTTTACTTTTTTTCTCCGGCCATATCCTGGCGGATTTTCTGTGGTATGCCATTGTTTCTTTCGTGGTGTCCACCGGGAAAAAGTGGCTTACCCCCAAAATTTACCGGGGCATAATCATTTTCTGCGGTCTTTTCCTTATCTATCTTGCGCTAGATTTTTTCCGCCTGGGCCTTAAAACTTTCCTTTAAATATGGGGCATACGTTTTTCCACTGCTACGTACGCTGTCAACCTGTACAGATAGAATTTGGAGATAATGGTTTTGACTCGAATAAATCCATGGGCAGGAAGGAGAAGCTTGTATGAAAAACGCAGCGTATAATGGACGTGCATGGTATGTACTCCTTTGGCGTGCAGGTATCCTCCTCTTGTTAGTCCTGGTCTGTTTTGTTTCTACCTTTCTTGAGCAGGTTCAAGTCTCCGGTTCCACGACGGTCGCTCTTCCTGAGGCTTCCCATCAAGCGCTCCCCCGCTGGCGGGGGTTTAACCTGCTCAATAAATTTTCTAAAGACTGGAGCAACAAACCTTTCCAGGAGGGTGATTTCGCCCGTATCGCCGGGCTGGGATTTAACTTTGTCCGCCTGCCCATGGATTACCGGGTATGGATCGTTGGCGGCGACCTGCGCCGTTTTGATGAAAAGGTGCTGAATGAGATCGATCAGGCTGTGGCGTGGGGAGAGAAATATAACATACATGTACAGTTAAATTTTCACCGGGCTCCCGGGTACTGCGTAAATGCGCCCAGGGAAGCCCTAAATCTGTGGACGGATGCCAAAGCCCAGGAAGCCTTTATCGAACACTGGGAGGTTTTTACCCGCCGTTATCAAGGGATTCCCGGCAAAAACCTTAGTTTTAACCTGCTCAATGAACCTTCCGGAGTTGAGGCCGGTGTTTATGCCAAACTTATGAAAAGAACGACTGAGGCGATTCACCGGATTGACCCGGAGCGGCTGGTCGTTGTCGACGGGCTGAATTATGCCCGCGTTCCCGTTTGGGAGCTTGTCGGGGTTAAGGCCGCCCAGAGTTTTCATAATTACGAGCCTTTTGTATTGACCCACTACCGGGCCGAGTGGGTTGGTTCGTCCGGGTGGGCTGAACCCCGGTGGCCGCTGCCGCTTATCCCCGACAAGCTTTACGGCGGCATGAAACCGGAACTGCAAAGCCCCATGGTTTTTGAAGGCGATTTTGCTGTGGAAACAGAGCTGAGTCTACGGGTGCAGATTGTTTCCAATTACGCGCGGTTAGTGGTCAAGGCTGATGGACGCAGAATTTATAATAAGATGTTACGCAGTGGTCCGGGCAAGGGGGAATGGAAGAAAGCAGTTTACCGGGATGAATGGGGAATTTATCAAAACATTTTTGACCGGGACTATACGGTGACGATCCCACCCGGTACAAGAAGAGTTGAGGTTATGGTGACCGATGGCGATTGGCTTTCCTTTAGCCGGGTCACGATTGCCCCCAAAGACAGGGAGAAGATGGTTATTACCTCTACTGTTTCAGACTGGGGTTTAAAACCCGCGGCATTTCAAATTGGTTTGGATGGCTCCTACCGGATAACCCGCGCGCATGGGAGTGACAATGCCTACCTGGATAAAGAGTGGCTCAGAAAAACAATCGGCCCCTGGCTTGACCTGAAAAAGCAGGGAGTTGGTGTCATGGTGGGAGAATGGGGAGTGTACAATAAAACCCCTCATGATGTCACACTGAGGTGGATGGAAGATTTACTGCACCTGTTTGCAGAGGCCGGCCTGGGTTGGGCGCTTTGGAATTTCGAGGGCGCCTTCGGCATTATTAACAGTAACCGTGCGGATGTTAAATATGCTCCTTTCCATGGCGACCGGTTGGACGAGTCTATGCTGGAGCTTCTTCAGAAATACTAAAATTCACTGCCTGGAAACATTGGGGCTTTATTAACCAGGGGCCGGAATAAGCGACCCGCCCGGCAGGTCGCTTTCTTCCTTTACTCCCATTCTTTTGCGGCAGATTATTTTCCACTGGCGGCCGACAGTTATTGACGGGCCTGGTTAGCCAAGAACTGGCTCATTTGGCCTTGCGCCTGTTCCAGTTCGCTCTGTTGGCCGCTTATTTGTTGTTGCTGGTTGCTTTGCTGTTGTTGACTGATCTGTTGTTGGTTGCTCTGCTGCTGCTGACCGCTGATGGTCCCGATCTCCAGGCCGATCAGATCCTGGGTGGCGAGAATTTGGCTGATTTTCCCGGGAGATTTGGCAACTTCTGTGCTGGCCGCAAAATTTTGTTGATCTGGATTTTGCTGGTAAGACATTTTCTCACCTCCTCCCGGATATTATGGGGCCAAGTTCAATAAAAGTATAGCCGTCAGTTCCTGAAAACCGGGTAAATCCCAGCCAAAAAAAAGACTGCCTAACGGGGCAGTCTTTTTAAGCATTGGTTTATTCTTCACCGGCAAGTTTCTTGATTACACCAACCCAACGCTTGATCAACGACGGGCCTTGAATCTCCCGGGTACAGCTGCTGGAAAGCACAGGATACTTGCAGGTTTTTCCAGTTTGGGGCATTTGCTGAATATTCCGGTTCTTATCAAGGATTTTTACAGACAAAACGGGCAAAAGAATCACTCCTTTCCTTGACGGTTATTACACTATATGAAAGAAAAAATTACAGGGAATGAGCGGAAGTAATTCAGTACCGGGCAAAAACAATTTTTATCATGACCGCGGGTGTGCCTAAAGAAAACACCGGTCGCAGTCATATCATGCTTTTGATGTTGTTCTATCAATAATTTGCCATAAAAAAGCCACAAAAGCGCAGCTTTTTTTTGTTATAATTAAAATTGATTGCCATTATTCGCGCGCGCGCGGTACTATTCGTATGCTTCTTGCCTGGAAGCAACGATTACCGGGCGGCTCGTCACGCGCGGGCGGGAAAGCAGAAAGGGGCCAGGCGTATGCGAAAAGTGCTGGTAATCGAAGACGACCCGGCCATGCAAGAACTTTTGAAGTTATACCTTAGTCGAGAAGGTTATGAGGTACTGGCGGCTTTCGATGGAGAAACCGGGCTGGCGATGGCGGCCAGGGAAGACCCGGATCTGGTTATCCTTGACATCATGCTTCCCGGGGCCGACGGTTGGGAGGTATGCAAAAAAATCCGCCAGGTCAGTTACGTCCCGGTTATTATGGTGACTGCCAAAGGCGAGGAAATCGACAGAATCCTCGGACTGGAACTGGGCGCCGACGATTATGTCACAAAACCGTTCAGCCCCAGGGAACTGGTGGCGAGGATCAAGGCGATGTTCCGCCGGATCGAAACCCTTAGCGAACTGCAGCGGGAGAAGGCGAGCCAAAACCGTCTCTCCTTTGACGGGTTGAAGATCGAAGGGGATCTGCGCCGTGTCACCCTGCACGGGACCGAGCTCTCGCTCACGCCAAAAGAATTCGACCTCCTGTGGTTTTTGGCGGAAAACCCGGGGCGGGTTTTCACCAGGGAACAGCTTTTGGAACAGGTCTGGGGGTACTCATATATGGGCGACGGGCGGACCGTAGATACTCTGGTCAAACGCCTCCGCAAGAAACTGAAACCAGGAGGGAAAGACCATTTGATTGCTACGGTCTGGGGGGTTGGCTACAAGTTTGAACCGGGGGGTGCGAAGTGATCCGCGCCAGTCTTTTTGCGAAGCTTCTTTTCACCTA
>FZPS01000045.1_pt47 | contig 20947 bp, 15 predicted proteins | sample 1817821 | NCBI WGS metagenome assembly FZPS01 (sample SAMEA104158645, study PRJEB21678) | metagenome | place: Germany | collected 2015-04-21 | reverse complement strand
TTCAGGCAGGCGAAGTGCTTACTCCCGACTATTTGAGAGAACGCCTGCACGACATAGTTGCGTGGAAGAATCTAACTATATCCGGCGTGTACGGTGCAAAGCCCATTGACGAAAAAGAGCTGTGGGACTGGTGTGAAAAGTTCTTGTTGCCCTTAGCGCCATTTATCTGTAACACGGGCAAGCTGCTTGAGGAAGCACATAGAGATAATAAGAGCATATTGTTTGAAGCACAATTAGGTGCATTACGCGATATTGACTATGGTATTTACCCCTACTCTACTTCTTCATCGCCCTTGGCAAGCTATGCGCCCATTGGTTCCGGCGCACCCTGGATACAGATTGACGATTGCTTGGGCGTTGTTAAAGCATTTTCTACCTGCGTAGGCGAAGGACCTTTCGTGGTTGAGCTGTTCGGGGAAGAAGCCGAAAAGCTAAGAGAAATTGGAAACGAGTATGGCGCAGCGACAGGGCGCCCCCGCAGGGTTGGCCCGTTAGACTTAGTGGCTACGCGCTATGGCGTACGCGTGCAGGGCGCAACACAGTTGGCATTGACAAAGCTTGATGTGCTTTCCTACATGGATAAAATACCTGTTTGCGTTGCGTATAAGCTTAAAGATGGCACAATTACAACCGATTTCCCGTTCACACCCTATCTTTACGGCGCAACTCCTATAATCGAATACTTCGACGGCTTTAATTGCGACATATCGGGAATTCGCGAATACGATAAGCTGCCCAAAGCCGCTAGGGAATACATTGAATATATAGAAGAAAAGGTAGATTGCAAGATAACCTACATATCAGTAGGTCCCAAACGCGAGGAGATAATTATTCGTTAATAGGAGAACCATATGGAAAAAACCGTTTACGAAAGCCCATTGTGCAGCCGATATGCTTCAGATGAAATGCAATATCTGTTCTCGCCTGACATGCGCTATCACACATGGCGCAGGTTATGGGTTGCATTGGCAAAGGCAGAAAAGGAATTAGGGCTTGATATTACGCAAGAGCAGATTGATGAGCTAATAGCAGGCATAGAGCATATTGACTACGAAGCGATTGCTAAAAAAGAGAAAGAAACACGCCACGATGTAATGTCGCACATATACGGATATGGGCTTAACTGCCCCAATGCTAAGGGCATAATTCATCTTGGGGCAACAAGCTGTTATGTTACCGATAACGCCGATGCTTTAATCTATATAGACGCGCTGAAGCTTGTTATAAAGAAGGTTCTTAATGTTATTGCTAACTTAGCTGAATTTGCTGAGCAATACAAGGACTTGCCTACATTGGGCTATACCCATTTTCAGCCTGCACAGCCTACGACTGTTGGCAAACGCGCATGCTTGTGGATACAGGACTTCATGCTTGACCTTGAAGAGCTGACTTTCGTAAAGAACACTACCAAGCTATTAGGCTGCAAGGGAACAACAGGCACACAGGCAAGCTTTTTAAGTCTCTTTAACGGAGACCACGAAAAAGTAAAGAAACTGGACAAGCTTATTGCGCAGGAATTCGGAATGAGCGACACCTACCCTGTTTCAGGGCAGACATATCCGAGAAAAGCAGACTCAAGAATACTTAATGTTCTGTCATCCGTCGCACAAAGCGCATATAGATTCGCGAACGATATGCGCCTGTTGCAGCACATGAGAGAGATTGAGGAGCCTTTTGAAAAGAATCAGATAGGTTCATCTGCTATGGCATATAAGCGCAATCCTATGAGGTGTGAGCGCATCTGCTCGCTTTCAAGGTATGTAATCACCAACGCGCAGAACGCAGCTAATACTGCAGCTACACAGTGGTTAGAGCGCACATTAGACGATTCGGCGAACAGGCGAATCTCACTTCCCGAAGGCTTCTTGGCAATAGACGCTGTACTTAACCTGATGATAAATGTAACAAGCGGCTTGGTTGTATATCCAAAGGTTATTGAAAAAAACCTTATGGAATTCCTGCCCTTTATAGCTACTGAAAACCTGCTTATGAGCGCAGCAAAGGCCGGCGGCGACCGTCAGGAAATGCACGAAATTATACGAAAGCACTCTATGGACGCTGCTGCGCGTATGAAATTAGAGGGCAAGGATTGTGATTTGCTGCACCGCCTTGCTAACGATACGGCGTTTATACTCGATAAAGAGCAGATAGAAAGTGCTTTGAACCCGAAGGACTATGTAGGCAGAGCACCGCAGCAGGTTACTGAATATCTTAATGAGTATGTGTACCCTGCTTTGAAGGCTAATGACTTTGAAAAGGTTATAGCTGAAGTGAATGTATAATCAAGTAAAACAATAGGCTCAAAGCCCCACTATTTCAGCGGGGCTTTTACTATTCTTTGCTACTCATTGAATGAGCCTATTTCTATTAAATTCCCCTCAGGGTCTGCTGCATAACAGGTACGCTGTCCCCATGGCTGAGTCGCAGGTGCCATTACAGGTACTGCGCCTTTTGATACTACTTCATCAAAAGCAATGTCAACTGCTGAAAAGCTTTCTACGCTCAAGGCTATCTCGTAATGTCCGTTGATTTTCTCGGCATAATCGAACTTCCTGCCTGTCATTTTCTCAATATCGTTTCTTCCGTAAAGCATAAAAAGTGTACCGTCTTTTATCAAATACACAATTGATGTATCTTCACCTTCTGTTATTTCAAACCCAAGCACATCTCTGTAAAAGCGCAACATGCTTGCCATGTCCTTAACGAATATCCCAAAACCGTCTAATCTCATATTTTTCCTCCAAGCTTTTCAACGATTATATTAGTTAGCACTCGTATAGGCAAACCGTTTGTCCAACAAATAAAAACAAAAGCGTTTGAGATATTCCCAAACGCTTTCATCAGATTTATTAACGGATAATTAAGCTTACGCGCCTAAGTTGCGAACCTTGCCGCCTGCGATTCTGCCAATGAGTTCAGAAGAAGCATTTGTTTGAATAGCAACTGAGCCATCGTGGTTGTATATCGTTACATTGTTGGTAATTGCGTTGCCAAACTTGTCAAAGCCTGTGAAATAACCAGTGGAACCGCTGCTGGGAGTACCTACTATCTTGCTGCCGGCGCCAACTGTGAAATTCTTGAACTCGGCATCCTGCTCAATATGATATGCAATCATATATCCTGCTGTCAATGTGCCTGTTGACTCTTGAGTCATTGTGCCTGTGTATGAGCAGTCGATTATAGATGTTTCATTACCTGTCTGCGCAGCGATACCACCCATCAATGTGTTACCTGTTGTGAGTGTGGTTGTGAAATCAGCGTTTACATGGCAGTTCTTGAATGTTGAGCCTGCTGTGTACCATGCAATACCGCCTATCTGTTTAGTGCCAATGAGTTTACCCGAAACATTGATGTTCTGGAATACGCAGTCATAGCCATAATATGCTGCAGCCGCAAGATTGTCATTCGAGTCGTCAGTCTTGACATTTACAAAATTGACATTCTTAATGCAAGACTTTGTTTCGCCGTCCCAATATGTGCCGCCAAACAAAGCGCAGCCTGTAATCTGTACAGTATTTCCTTCGCCGTCTATGTAAGGCAAGGTAATAACATCAGTAGAGTTCAGGTCGTAAATTGTATGACCGTTGCCATCGAATGTTCCCAAGAAGGAATCATAGTAGTCGCCTATGGGAGTCCACTCAATACCGCCCAAGAAAATATCGCAGTCTAATTTCAAATTAGTCGCCAAATCAAGCTGACCGTTGTTAAAATACTGTGCGAAGGAATACAAATCGCGTGTGCTCTTAATCAATATCGCTTCTTTAGTAACACCATTTGCGTCTGTTACAGTAGTTGTTTGGTTTTGCAATGTTGCAAGAGGAGTTAATACGCTGAAATATGCGTTTGTATCCTGCATATCACCGGTTATTCTGCCTTCATATATATGAACATTAGTGAGATGCGCCCCGATTTGCGTTCTGCCGATTACCGCAGAGGATGAGCCAAGCACTACAGTACGGCTGACCAAATCATCAAGCACGGCCTCAATAGCAACACGAAGCTGCTCCTCGTAATCCGCAGCATTTTTGTTAACGGAGCAATCAAAAACCAACTCGGTTTCCTTAACGCTTCCGCCGATATCCGACACATATTCAAAAACATATAGCTTATTCGCTTTGTGAACGAATATTAGTGAGTCTGGAACTACCGCGCCAGCGCCCTCGGGATTGTCAGCAGTTTCGATAATGTGATTAGTAATCTCATTCTTTGCATCAGCATATGCTGACTTGCGATTAGACTTCTCAATAATATTTGAGAAGGACGGTATCAAAATTGCAGCTAATATGCCTATTACCGCAATCACTATAATCAACTCAACAATAGTGAAAGCTCTTTTGCTCTTGTTTTTCATAGCTTACGCTCCTTTCTTTACAAGCGTTAATAATTACTACGCTCGCTACAAAAAATGTAGCATATCATATTTGTTGAATGTTGTCAATAAAGTAAGCGAAATTATTTATTCAAAATTTCATAGATTTTTAATTGTTCTTGGCTTTTTATATCAAAGCCATGCCTAAAGTCAGAATACCGATATTATTGCTATAGATTATCGGGAACTGCGACAAAGGCAGGGGACTTGTGCCTACGCCGACCTCAATAGTATAGCCCGGTCGGTTATATGTTTGAATGAACCAATCCTTATAGCCTGCGTATGCGGATTCAGGCGGAGTCAATGAAAGCTCATAGCCGCTTGACGCCGCAAAGGCTTCGCCGATTTCGCGTGAACGCGGGGGCTCATAGTCAAGATACTTCCAATAGATTACCCTACCCTGTGTATGATATGCCAATATCAGCCTGAAATCATTCTGTAATGTGAACTGCTCCATAGCTTGACTTTCAGGCGCACTCAAGGGTTCAGTGCCTACATAATCACGCGGAGCAGGCGATGTAAAGCCCTGCGCGAACTTAATATCACGCGCTAACTCCCAGCCTGCTGGGTAGTTCAGATTCAAATCTGTGCCCAATATGTTCGCCTTCCAGCCTTCAGGGAACGGAACATCAGGGTATGCGGCTGAAATTGCACGCGCTTGATTATAGAAGGTGCCCTGCGATAATACACCTGTTACCAAATCAACACCGTCGGGGTTTACCATAGGAATTACTGTTAGGTTCACATTGTTCAGCAATTCATTCGCGCTTATGTTGTATATGTTACCGCCTGACGCAAATGCGCGGCTTAAATCCTCAACATATTTCAATAATACATATGATGTTATCCACTCGTTTGCGTGATGAGCGGCGTTATATGCAACCTGCGTTCTGCCCGTTCCCAAACGCATGAAAAGCAAATCCTTGCCCATTACGCTGGTACCTAAAGAGCCAACGCGAATAAAGGGATAGCGCATAGCCAAGCCTTCAATCATAAGCGCGTTGAGCTCAGACGATATGGGAATGTCCGTCGGCACTACATCAAAGCTGAGGGGAACTATTATTCGCGTTCCTACCTGAATATTCAGGGGGTTGATGTTCGGGTTTGCTGTTCTTATCGCGCTGACACTCGTATTGTATTTTTCGGCTAACTGCCAGAAGGTTTCTCCCCTGTTTATAGAGTGGGTAACATAGCCTACAAGATATGGCCTCAGCATTGACCAAGTAAGCATACCCACTATACCGTCTGCGACTAAACCATTGGCTCTTTGGAAGCGTTGAACTGCTGAAAGCGTGCGCGTACCGAATATTCCGTCAATCTCACCGGGATTGTAGTCGGCTCTATCCAGTGCCGTTTGCAGTACAAAAACCTCTTGTCCTGCGCTTCCAACTCTTAGCGTTCTCATAGACTCCTCCTAACAAATTTAGATACTGAAATCGCGATAATATGGGGGCATATGCCCCCAATGAAAGCTATACGGAGCTTATTCGCCTACTATTTTTTGAGCAAAGCTGTTATCTACCAAATCCGTAAAATCAACTCTTGACTTAAGCTCTCCGGCGGTTTCTATAACATCGAGCAAGCGGTTAAAGGAATCCTCTGTCATAATGGGATTCTGCATCCAACAGTCTGCTTCGCGATAGCTCTTTGCGACCGCTTCAAGTATTTCTATTGAGGTGTCGGGGAAGAATGGCTGAACAGCAGTCGCTATTTCATTGTCTGTAGCTGTAACAACCCATTTTTGCGCAGCATAGATTGAGCGCAAGAACGCTTCTATGAATTGCGGGTCATCTTTTATCATCTTTTGAGTTACCATGAATGTCGTATAAGGTATTTCGCCCGATTCAAGACCTATTTGGCTTACTATGTAGCCCTTGCCCTCTTTTACCAGCATGGAAGCTGTGGGCTCAAACAAAGGTACATAATCGCCTGTTCCACCCTCAAATGCACCAGCTATGAGGTTGAATTGAATATTATCAAGCACAGTAACATCAACGCCGGGGGTTAAGCCATGCTTTTTGAGAATGTACTCAAGCGTCATAAAGGGCATACCGCCGCGTCTGCCGCCTATAATCGTCTTACCCTCTAAGCTTTCCCAAGTGAAAGTATCCTTTTCATCAACACGCGAAATCAAAAATGAGCCGTCGCGCTTTGTTAGCTGCCCTATTATTACGGGGTGGTCTTCTTTACCTTCGTTTATTACATATACGCCTGTTTCCGGTCCCATGAGAGCAATTTCCGCGTCGCCGGCTAACAGCGCCGTCATGCTCTTGTCGCTTCCGCCGCCAGTTACTATTTCGATTTTCAAGCCATTTTCCTCAAAAAAGCCCTTTGAAGCGGCAACATAAAGCGGCGTATAGAATACCGAGCGCGTTACCTCATTCAATGTGAACTCCCTTAGTTTCTCCTCATTGTTTTCACAGCCTGCAAGCATTGTGAAAATAAGCAATAAGCACATTAAAGCTAAGATAATCTTTTTCATATTAAAAGAACCTCCAGTTTTGACTTTATTACAGCATATTCAACAAGGCTTGTTTGGGTTACAAAATATTTCTGTTTCGTTGTGATTTAATTTATGATTGCAAAATCCGCCATGATATTATATAATTGATAAGTATTGATATAGGCAGCATAAACCATGGAGGTAGTACATATGAAATGTCCTGTTTGCGGCACTGAAAACCCCGATAATCACAAGTTTTGCTCTGAATGTGCATATCCTCTCTCAAAGGCTGATAACAGCACAAAAGAAGGCGAATCAGATATAAACACAGACGAAAATCCCCCGGCGGAGCAGGCTGATAGCCGCCCCAAACAGCGTGCGTTGTCGGAATCCGCGCAGAGAATACTTGATAATCTTTTCGACGACGAGGAATCTGATAATTCAGAGAAAGCAACGGACGACGAAGAGGAATTCGACGAAGAGCTTGATGAAGAAGAGTATGACGACGAAGAGCTTTTAGACGATTCAGACGATGAGGAGGAATACGAGGAAGCTCCGCGCCGCAAAGAAAAGAAGGTTATGAGAGAAAATACAGAAAGAGAAAAGAAAACAAAGAATAAACGCAAGGCAGAAGGCGGCGGCAACGCACCATTCATATTTGTAACAATTGTGCTTATTGTGCTTATTGCCGCACTGTTCTATGTTTATCTTTTGAAGGAATTTAACGGCAGCTTAAACCTGTTGGTTTCTAATTACTTCGGCACTAATCCTATAACTGCGCCTGCAACCATTACCGAGGTTACGACCGAAGACGGCGAGCCTGCGCTATTGATTACCGTATATGCAAAGAAGGGCTATATTGTGCTGTTTGAAGAAGGCTCCGCACGAAAAGAGGCAGTAGTCGAGGGTCATTCAGTATCCTTCAGGGTGCCGCAGTCGCTGTGGATTCCGCAGGACGCTTCGGAAACCGATGTAATAGAGATAAAGCCTACTGTTTTTGTGAAAGACCCGAACACGAATGTAATCACACAGGTTGAGTTCACGCCCTTTGTGATTCATATACCTTCTGTTACGGTTACTATACTGCTTCCCGAAACGCTTACTTTTGTTACCAGCTCCTCAACTGTTGAGATAGCAGGCTATGTGAGCGACCCGACAGCAAGCGTTTTCATGGGTAACACTCAGCTTCAAACAGACGCGAACGGTTACTTCAGAGGTATATACCATTTAGAAAAGTTAGGCGAAACACAGGTTAAAATCGAAGCGCGCAAGGCAGGCTATGCCGTAGGCAGCGCAGTCATTAGCATTACATACACAAAGAGCGAGATTAACCTGAACATTACTAACGATACTATGCGCACATTTACCGACACAATAGAGATTAAGGGCACTATTGACCCGGGCGCTACGCTTTCGGTATCAGGCATTGAGGTTGAAGGCGATATATCAGTTAATGAAGACGGTTCTTTCAGCTTCATAGCAAAGGTGCCTAATGTAGGGCTGTATACTCCTAAGCTCACAGTATCACATGGTGATGTTACATCATCTGTGGATATTTATATAGAGCACGCCCCCGACCTTGACGAGTACATTCAGACCGCATGGGCATTAGACTATCAATGGATGTTAGAGCACCCGAGCATGAACCGCCACTTCGGCTTTACATGCAAGGTTATTGAGGTTATGCAGTCTGAGCCGTTCGTTATAGCCAAGGTCAGAACAGACAGCGGCGATTTGATAGTTTACTACTACCACACCACATTGGTAGAGGCTAATGACGGCAAGAATTACAGAATGTACGCCTACTTAGACGGCAAGGACTTAGAAACCGGCTTGCCCATAATGTACTGCTGGTTCATTTACAAGAGCTGATGAGAATTTGGTGCAGAATCATAGTCGACCAAAGGAAAGTAAAGGAATGTACCGTTGACATTCCGATTCAAAAGCGAGCAGAAATCACCGGCAGCGAAGAAATGCTGTTGAAGGCATTGAGCGAAGCGGCAAAGCTGTTGGATATTGAGAGGCCCTTGGTATCTAACAAGCACACTAAGGAGATTTCCGAATATGGCTTAACAGCATTTTCGCCGAGCGACTTCATGGACTCTGTCGGCTTTGATAAGATGACTGTTGAGCTGATACAGTAGTTTGAGCTTTTATAACCTATTATAGCGGAGCTTATGTTCCGCTTTTTGCTTGAAGTATATATTTTCTGCAATATACCCTTAACCCTTGACGATTATAGACATATTTGTTAGATTAAGAACAGTATTTTTATGGAGGACTAAATGGAGAAAATAGTAATAGCCCTTGGTGGAAATGCGCTTCAGGAGGGAAATGGCGCAGCGACTGCCGAATCCCAGCTTGAAGTTGTGAAAAAAACATCGCAGCACATAGCCGACATAATTGATGCGGGCTACAATGTAATAATAGCGCATGGCAACGGTCCGCAGGTCGGGCGAATTGTGCTTCAAAACGAATATGCTTCGAGCATAACACCCGCTATGCCTTTTGATGTATGCGGTGCTATGAGTCAAGGCATGATTGGGTATCACATTCAACAAGCATTGAAAACAGTATTGAAGGAAAGAAACATAAACCGAGATGTTGTAACAGTTGTAACTCAAGTAGTTGTTGATAAGAACGACCCGGCATTCTTACACCCCACAAAGCCCATAGGTCCTTTCTATACAAAGGAAGAAGCTGAAAAAATCGAGAAGGAAAAGGGCTACACATTTGTTGAGGATTCCGGTCGCGGATACAGGCGCGTTGTCGCTTCGCCCAATCCTATTGAAATCGCTGAGCTTAATGCGGTTAACTGCTTGGTTGAAAACGGCTTTATAGTGGTTACGGTTGGCGGCGGCGGAATTCCCGTAATAAAAGATGAAAATGGCAATTTGACAGGCACAGCAGCGGTTATAGACAAGGATTTGGCAAGTGAACGCTTGGGCGAGGATATGGACGCGGACATTCTGCTGATACTGACCGCTGTTGAGAATGTTTATATTAACTACGGCAAGCCAGACCAGCTTCGCCTTGATACACTGAGCGTTGAGCAGGCAAGAAAGTATATGAACGAAGGGCATTTTGCTCCCGGTTCTATGAAGCCTAAGATTGAGGCCGCTTGCCGCTTCGCTGCTTCTAAAAAAGGCAGAAGAGCTATAATCACTTCATTGGATAAGGCTGTTTATGCTTTATCGGGCAACGCAGGCACCGTTATTGTTAACGAATAACAAGCTCTTTACTAATTGAATCAGGCGACCTTTCGGGGTCGTCTTTTCTCTTTTATTGGAATTGCATATATGCTATAATACTTTTATACTCGTATCGCTACAAAGGAGGGAAAATGAGTAAGCTTCGCATATTTGCTTGTATCCTGCTATGCGCAGTAATGCTATTTAGCTCTTGCACTTATTCTGAAGTTACGGGAAGCGAATTTGCAAGGATATTTTTAGCTGATATTTGCAATATGGACTTTGCCTCTGCCTATAAGAAAGTTAACGAGTCTACAAAAAACACAATATCGCAAGACGAGTTTGTTGCGCTGTATAATCAGATAATAGAAGGGCTGTCCGTTGAGTCTATATCCTATAAATTTATATCCCAACAGGAAAGCATAAACACAACTGTATTCAAATATGAGCTTACATATCACAGCACATTTGCCGGCGAAATCACTGACGAATACCGCTTATGCGTTTCAAAAGGTCAAAACGAGAAATGGTGCGTGCTATGGTCGCCATCATTGATACTGCCTGAGATGGAGTACGGAGCGACAATTAAAACATCAAGGATACTGCCCCAGCGCGGCGAGATATTAGCGAGCAATGAAGTGCTTGCAACCAATATATACACTACTGCGCTATCAGTTGTAACGCACGAAAAAACAGATGAGGAGTTAGACAGCATAGCCACAGAGATTCATAGGCTATTGCCTGACCTTCCAAAAGATAAAATACTAACACAAATGAAGGAAAAGTCGTACAACGGCGTAGCGTTGATACGCGAGTTCTTTCCTAACAGTTTAAGCGACGAATTGAAAGACAAGCTGTCTGAGATAAATGGCGTGAGGATTGAGCGCAGTTCAGTAAGTACCGTAAGATACTACCCCCACTCTACTATGCTTTCACACTTTTTGGGCTATGTGCAAAGCCCTACCGAAGAAGAAATTGAGAATCTGAACTCAGCGCTTGGCGAAGATGACTGGAAGTACGATAATAGCTCAAAAATAGGCATGAGCGGCTTAGAAAAGGTTTATGAGAAATACCTGCGCGGCGAGCCCGGGTACTCTGTGTATCTTTCTTCAAAAGACGGTGTAAGGCTTAGAACGCTATACTCAGAGCCAGCGAAGAACGGCTATGATATTCAGTTGACAATAGATTTTGAGCTGCAGCAACGCACAGAGGAGCTATTACAAAACATACTCATAGACGAAGAAGATATGACAGGAGCCGTTGTAGTGCTTCAACCTAAAACGGGAGATGTGCTTGCCGCGGCTTCGTATCCGTCATTTGACCTGAATATGTTTGTGCGCGGCATAACCGATTCGGAATATCAGGCGTTGCAGAACAACAATGCGCTTTTCAACCGCGTATTGCAGGGCAGGTATCCGCCGGGCTCAACATACAAGGTATTTACTGCGGCTGCCGCCTTAAATTACGGAGTATTGAGCAAGGACTATGTGTTTACGGGAACCATAGTTGAGGATTATTGGACTCCCACAGAGTATGGTCCTTGGATTTGGCCTGCAATAAAGCGCGCGACAGTAAAGAGGCGTGAAACTCCGCTGAATATGCGAAATGCGCTGCTGCATTCCGACAACATTTATTTTGCTAATGCCGCCTTGATGCTTGGCGATGACAGAATGATAGAGTTCTGGAACAGCTTAGGGCTTGATAAGGCAATAGATTTTGAGCTTCCCGTGGCGACATCACAATACAAAGGCAACGAGGAGCGCCACTATAAGTATTTAGCCGACAGCGGTTACGGGCAAGGCACTATGCTGGTTACTCCCATACAGCTTGCGGCAACCTACTGCGCTTTTGCGAATGGCGGCTCTATTCCTACTCCGCATATAATTGACAGCATTTGCGAAATGCAGGGTAAGGACTATTTAACCGTTTATCAAACAGGCACTACGCTTTGGCGTGAGAATGCGATTCACAGAAATATTATAAACACGCTGCTACCCATGATGAAGGATATTATGAGCAGCGAATACAACGGCACCGGTCAACGCCTTAAAGTAAGAAGCTGTGTAGCCGCAGGCAAGACGGGCACAGCGCAGATTGGCGGCGATGACAGCCACGAGATCTCTTGGATTGTGGCATTCAGAACAGGCGTTGACGCGAAAGACGAGCGCCTTGTATTAGTAATGCTTGAGATACCAAACAACGACGCGTATTCGGAATTCAAGTTCACAATAGCAAGAGAGTTATTGGAGTTGAAGGATAACGAATGATTACATATTCAGCAGTAAAAACAGTAGCGTTATCGGGAAGCACACCCATTGATAACCTGTTCATATTAGAGCATATGCGCACAGCGCCCGAGGGATATGTTAAGGTGTATCTGTTCGCTTTAATGCAGTATAAAAACCCCTATTTTGCTAATGAGGACATAGCACTTGCTTTGAATATGAGCGATTCTGAAATAGTCAAGGCATTCTCATATTGGCAGGAAAAGGGCTTGGTTCGAATATTGCGCTATGACCCATTGCACATAGAATTCGTTGCGCACGACGAAAACAGCTTCGTGCCATCTACATCATATCGATTCAATGATTTAGTTAAGGCGCTTAACGAAGTATTAGGCACGCGCAGATTTACCTCTACCGAGTTGAAAACCGTATATGACTGGGTTGATGTTTTCGGGCTGAGCGAGGACGCGGTAATAGTATTGGTAGCGCATTGCTTAGACAAGAAGGGTCAAAGAACCTCTGTAAAGTATATGGACGCAGTCGCAAAAACTTTAGCCGACGCGAATATATTGACCGCTGACGAGGTAAAGAATTACCTGCTCAATCAGTCAGTAAGCTCACAGGAGGAAGAGCTGGCGAAAACCATTATCAAACGCTGGAACCTGCGCAGAAAAGCCACGCACGACGAGCTTGAGCTTATAAGAAAGTGGCTGAATGACTGGCAGGTGCCCTTCAGCGTTGTTACGATGGCTTGTGAAGAAATGGTGTATGCGACTAATCCCTCATTCGGCTATCTTGACAGGATATTGGAAACATACAGAGAACGCGGAACATTAGACGCAGACACATTACAGGCGTACCGCAAAAAGCGCATGGAGATTGAAGAGCTCACAAGGCAGATATTAAACAACGCCGGCATTGGCAAAAAGCCAACAACTATGCAGGTAGATAAGGTTGATATATGGTGCTCTGATTGGCATATTCCAAAAGATGCGCTGTTGCTGTTGAGCGAATACGCAAGCTCTGCTTCACAACCCTTTGCATATATGACAAAGATAGTAAAGGATTGGCAGAATGCGGGTATAAAGAATATTGACGACGCTAAGAAGTACTTTGAGGGCAATGCTGCCGGCAAGCCGAATAAAAAAGCACCTAACAAGTTTGCGCAGCGCAAGTATTCACAAGAAGAATTGAGCAAATTCGGGCACCGAATTGGAGTTATAGACGATGGCGAAAATACCTGAGGCAATTTTAGAAGAATATAAGCAAAAAAAGCAGCGTGCTGAGAGGGAATTCGAGCGCCGTCAAGCGTATGTGTTCAAAGAAGCCCCTGAAATTGAGAAAATCGAGGAAAGCATGCGCAGCTTGGCGTATGAATTAGGCTTAGCCCATTTTTCGCTTACTCCAGAAGAATATGTGCATAAAAAGGCAGCGACTAACGAAATAATCGGAATGTTGAAGAAGAAGCAGGAGAAGCTATTAGCTACTATGGGGCTGCCCGCAGACTATATAAGCCGCATACCCTACGAATGTCAAAAATGCGAGGACACAGGGCTTATAGGTCTTGAGTTCTGCGAGTGTATGAAGCAAAGAATAATGCAATATGAATATGCAAGCTCTAATATAGACGGCAGAGAGTCATTCGAAGCATTCGATTTTACGATATTCCGTAATCCTTTGCAGCAGAAGCAGATGAAGGCGCTGTATGACTACGCTTTGAATTATTCAAACGCCCTGCCTGAGTTTACTCCCCCTAACCTATTGCTGATAGGCGCTGCGGGCTTAGGCAAAACATTTTTACTCAACTGCATAGCAAAGCGGTGCTTTGAGCGTGGATTGTCGGTTGTAAAGATAACTGCCTACAACCTGATAAACGCGACTATAAAAGCATTTAACGGCGAGCCTCCCTTATTCGACTTTTACGGCTGTGATGTGCTCTTAATTGACGATTTGGGCACAGAGCCGCAGATTCCGAATATAACAACAGAGACCTTCTTTTCAATTATAAACGAAAGGGGCATAAGCTCTAAGCCCATAGTTATTGCTACAAACAAAACCGAATGTCAGCTGTTAGAAACCTATGACGAGCGTATATGCTCACGCTTGCTTTCAAAGCGCAATACCGCTATTTGCTGTTTGGAAGGCGAAGACCTGCGCCAGTGCTGAGAGTAAATATATCTATATAATTCAGTTGAAAACACAAAATTCCGTTCGAAAACATGTATAATGTAATCAAAGCATATTATGAGGGGGGATTCTCTTGAAAAAACTAATGTTAGGCAATGAGGCAATAGCGCGCGGCGCATATGAGGCCGGCGTGAAGGTTTCTTCGGCATATCCGGGTACTCCAAGCACTGAGATAAACGAGAATATTGCAAAGTATAAGGAAATCTACGCGGAATGGGCGCCGAATGAGAAGGTGGCTGTTGAGGTCGCTTTGGGCGCTGCTGTAAGCGGAGTCAGGGCAATGGCATGTATGAAGCATGTTGGGCTTAATGTCGCAGCCGACCCCGTATATACTGCAAGCTATACGGGCGTAAACGCAGGTCTTGTAATAGTATCTGCTGATGACCCCGGCATGCACTCATCTCAGAATGAGCAGGATACGCGAATGATTGCGAAGGCGGCGCATGTTCCCTGCTTTGACCCTTCGAATTCGCAGGAGTGCAAAGACTTTATGAGAATAGCCTTAGAAATAAGCGAAAAGTACGATACACCCTGCATATTAAGAGTAACTACACGCATTGCGCACGCAAGAACCGTAGTTGAGCTTGCAGACAGGGTTGAGCCTGAGAACAAGCCATATGTAAAGAATAAGAAGTTTATCTCCATGCCCGCAAATATGATAGGCAGGCATGTTGAAGTTGAAAAGCGTGAAATTGCGCTTGCTGAGGAAGCGTCAAGCATGCCGATTAACAGAATTGAGATGCGGGATAAATCGCTGGGCGTTATTACCTCCGGTGCGGCATACAATTATGTTAGGGAAGCGCTTCCCAACGCTTCTGTTCTGAAATTAGGGCTTGTGTATCCATTGCCGAAGGACTTGATTATTGAGTTCGCAAATCAGGTTGACGAGCTTGTAATCATAGAGGATATGGAGCCATTCTTCGAAGAAGCAATTAAGTCTTGGGGCATAAAGTGTTATGGCAAAGAAAAGACTGGTGTATTAGGCGAGCTATTTGCCGCCAAGATTGCTAAGGAGTTCGCCGATAAAGAGGTTGAAGAAGTAGAGTTTGAGGACCTGCCTGCGCGTCCGCCGGTGCTGTGCCCGGGCTGTCCGCACAGACCGCTGTTCTATGTGCTAAACAAGCTGAAGCTTACAGTATGCTCGGATATTGGCTGTTACACATTGGGCGCATTGCCACCACTGAATGCGGTTGATACCTGTGTTTGCATGGGCGCGTCTATTGGTATGGCGCATGGCTTTGAAAAAGCGTTAGGCAGAGAGCAGGCAAAGAAAACCGTAGCGGTGCTGGGCGATTCTACATTCTCACACAGCGGAATGACGGGTCTGCTTAACATGGTATATAACCGCTCAACAGGTACGGTTATCATAGCGGATAACTCGATTACAGGCATGACAGGGCATCAGCACAACCCATCAAGCGGCTATGATATTCACGGCAATTCAGCCCCGCAAGTAGATTTTGAAAAGCTTTGCAGGGCTATGGGCATAAACGATGTTCATGTAGTTGACCCGTTCGACATAAAGCTTATGGAAAAAACTATTCGTGAAGCATTAGCAAAGGATGAGCTTTCGGTAATAATTTCTAAGAGTCCATGCGCTTTGATAATCAAGCAGACGGAACAGCCCTATTACAGTGACACAGATGTATGCAAAAAGTGTTATATGTGCATGAAAATTGGCTGTCCTGCTATTCAGAAAAAGGCTGAAGGTGGCGTAAAGGTTGACGAAACGCTATGCTTTGGCTGCGGACTGTGCGCGAGCGTTTGCCCGTTCGGCGCAATGAAAAACGAGTAAGGCGGTGAGAGTATGTTTAATATAGTAATTGTTGGTGTAGGCGGTCAAGGAACCTTGCTTGCAAGCAAGCTTTTGGGCGACATTGGTTTGAGTTTAGGCTACGATGTGCGCGTAAGCGAGGTGCATGGCATGAGTCAGCGCGGCGGAAGCGTAATCACCTATGTAAGACTTAGCAATGACGCACCCTTGTATTCTGCCTTAGTAGAGTACGGAGAAGCAGACATTATATTGGCGTTTGAGAGCTTAGAAGCATTGCGCGCCCTGCCCTATTTGAAGAAAGGCGGCAAGCTTATTGTGAACACGCAGGAGATTCCGCCGATGCCTGTAATTGTTGGTGCGGCTGAATATCCGAAAAACATATTAGAGAAGCTAAAAGAAAGCGCAGATGTTTACGCTACAAACGCAACCGAAATTGCGGTAGAGTGCGGTACGGCAAAGGCTGCTAATGTGGTGCTGCTTGGCATGCTTTCAAAGCATTTACCATTTACCTATGAAGCGTGGATCGATGCGATAAAGCGCAATGTAAAGCCCCAGTTCGTTGATATAAACATATTAGCTTTCAACAAAGGCAGAGAAGCGTAAAAGCCTTTATGCACTTGGCCGAGTCGTAAAGATTCGGCTATTTTTATACCCTAATATGTTGTATAATGTAAAATATTAGTGTGGCTTATCCGGAGGAAATATGAATTGGACCGATGAACAAAGAGAAGCTATAAGAGTTGAAGGCAACGTGCTTGTTTCCGCGGCGGCCGGGTCGGGCAAAACAGCGGTGCTTACAGAGCGTGTAATTGATAGAATTATAAAGGGCACAGATATTAGCGAAATACTTGTTGTAACCTTCACTAACCTTGCAGCCGAGGAAATGAAGAAGCGCATTGAAACAAAGCTATACGAAAGAGCGCATACTGTGGAGGATAGCAAGCTGAAGGAAAGGCTGTATGCGCAGGCGCAAGGTGTAGCGAAGGCAAACATTTCTACATTGCACTCATTTTGCTTGTATCTGATAAAGCGCAATTACTTCAAAACCGACTTGCCGCCGGTGATAAGACCTATTGACGAAAATGAGCAAGAGCTTCTCATGAGCGAAGCTATGGAGGAAACATTAGACAACCTGTTCGATAATGACTCTTCCTCAGCAATAAAGCTGATTTCAGTATTCGGCGGCGAAGAAAAACTCATAGAAATAATAAAGCAGATATACTTCTTCATGTGTCAACGCCCCAAAGGCGAAGAATGGCTTAGCAGGGCTGTTGAAGCGTACAAAGTAGCAAAGGAGGAGCTTGCTTCCTCAATGCTGATAAATGAGTTTTGGTGGCGTGTAAAGGAGCAATTAAAAATCGCTATTTACCATTACAATAAAGCGTTGGATTTAGTCTGCTCAACATCTGACTCTATATACGAAGCATTGAATGACAAGCTTGATTACTGCGATAATGCATATTCAGCTGACAGCTATGAGTTAATGATATGTATTTTAGAAAACAATAAGCCTAAAGCCAAAAGGGGTAAGGCGAAAGACGCTGATTATACAGACATAAACAAAATAAATGCTCATAAAAAGCAAGCAGAAAAAGCACTGAAAGCCACAAGCAAATATAAGGTTTCTATTACAGACGAAGCAAAAAAGCTAAACCATTTATACCCCTATATGCAGCAGCTGGCGCAGGCTGTGCTCACATTCCGCGATAAGTATTCGAAAAAGAAGCAGCAAGTGGGCGCTATTGACTTTTCTGACATGGAGAATCACGCTTTGAAGCTGCTTAATGACCCGTCAATATGCGAGGCGTGCAAAGAGCGATTCAAGTACATTTTCGTTGACGAGTACCAAGATATAAACCTTTTACAAGATAGCATAATTTCTGCTATTAAGCGCGACGACAACATATTCTTTGTAGGCGATGTCAAGCAGTCCATATACAGATTCAGAAATGCCGAGCCCAAGCTGTTCATCAAAAAAGCGGCACAGTATTCTAACGGACTTAACGGCTGTACGCTGAACCTTAGCTCAAACTTCAGAAGCTCAGATAGCGTTATCAATTTCACGAATGAAATATTTTCGGTAATAATGAACGAACGAACTGGCGAAATAAACTATGACGAAACCTGCAAGCTTAAAAAGGAAGGTCAAGCAGGCGTAGGCAGCATAGACTTTGAGATAATTGAACATAATAAAAGCGCTGATAATGAATGCACGGATGCAGAAGAAGAAAGCAATAATGAGAATGCAGAAAATTCAGAATATCAGGAGAGTGAAACGAATACAGATGACAACGAAAAGGAAGATGATTCGGAAGAGGAGATAGACGCATTAGAGGCTGAAGCAAAATTAGCTGCGCAGTATATACACGATTTAATGCAAAGCGATGGTTTTTATGCCCCTAATGAGAAGGTGTTTAGAAAGTACAGATATTCGGACTTTGCAATACTTATGCGCTCCGTCGCTAACCGCTCTGACATATTCGCAAGCATATTAGCGGCTGAGGGCATACCATGCTATACAGACCAAAAGGGCGGCTTCTACGATGCGCTCGAAGTACAGGTGTTTGTTAATCTGTTGCGCGTATTGAATAACAGACAGCAGGATATTCCGTTGCTTAGCGTTATGCGCTCGGCTCTGGGCAATTTCGATGCTGAGGAATTAGCTAAAATAAGAGTGTTAACAAACAGCACACGAGCCCAAGGTAAAAAAAGCGTTATAGATTGCTTGTTTGAGATTTCAGCCGTAAACAATCCATTGGGACAAAAAGCAAAAGCATTTATAGAGAAGCTCGACAAGTGGTACAGATACACACAGCTGATTACTATGGAGGAAATAGTGTCAAAGCTGCTTCATCATACAGGCTATTACGCATATGTAAGCGCATTGCCTAACGGTTATACGCGCACGCTGAACCTCGATATGCTCAAAGAGGTTGCCAGCGCATTTGACAGCAACATAGGCGGCGGACTGCACAGCTTTTTGCGGTATTTAGAGGGAATTGCGAAATCAAGTCAGCAGAGTGAAGCGCAGGACAGCAGTGCAGACGTGGTTCAAATAATGACGATTCACAAAAGCAAGGGCTTGGAATTCAATGTAGTAATAATTCCTTGCTTAGATAGGAAAATGATAAGCAAAGAACCATCAAGCTCTAATGTATTACTGCACAATGATTATGGCATAGGCGTGAGATTCATTGATTTAGACACTAACGCTAATTCAAAATCCTTGATATTCAACGCAAACGCTCTTGTAAAGACTGATGAAGAAAGAAGCGACGCAATGAGAATACTCTATGTTGCTTTGACGCGCGCGAGAGAAAAACTGCTTCTGATTGCTTCGAATAAAAGCGCGGAGGGCTTGCGCTCAACTATTCAAAGCATTGACAAGTATGGTGATAATACCGTAACTCAAACGCTTAGCGCAAAGTCCTTCTACGAATGGCTGCTTATCGGAATAAAGAATTCGCGTTATTCTGACGCGCTTAACGCCGCGCTGATAAATGGCGAAGGTTGCGTTGACACTCTGCGCATAAAAAGACGGCATATTTCAGAGTTTACGCTGGAATTTGATGATAGCAAAAAGGAAGCTGTATTTAATGCGCTTGACGAGTTCAAGAATATTGAGCTGTGCGACGAAGATTACTGTTTGACTTGGGAATACCCATACATAGGGGCTTACGCTGTTCCCACAAAGCGTTCTGTAACAAGCTTGAGAACAAGAATTTCACCGCCTGATGTTCCGCTGTTCATTGCGGAGCAGGAGGACACACCGCTTACCGCAGTGCAGATAGGTACGGCAACACACTTGGTGTTTGAAAAAATAGCTATAAAGCCACATGATGAAAGCACAGTACGCGAAGAAATAAAAGGGCTGGTCGAAGCAGGCTTCCTGACACAAAGGGAAGCCGACAGCATATACATACAAGGAATTGTAGATTTCTTTACGAGTGATTTGGGCAAAAGGCTTATTGCCTCGCCGCATTATGTGCGTGAACAGGAGTTTATATGCAGAATGAAGGCAGATGAGCTGTTGAGCTCTGATTATGCTTCGGAATATATGCTTTTGCAAGGCGTAATAGACTGCTGCTTCATAGAAAACGATAAATGGGTGTTAATAGACTATAAGACAGACAATGTTAAGGGTTATTCACAAGAGGAGCTGTATGTACACTCACAGCACCATATACAGCAGTTAAGGAATTACGCAAGGGCTTTGGAAATCATAACTAAGCGAAAGGTTAAACAAGCATATATTCATTATGTATATGCAGGTAGTGTAAAAATGTTCGATAATATAGAATAATCTTTTGAATTTTTTTACAAGAAACGCTTGACAAGCCTGTTAGTTATATGTATCGTGTTTAATGGGAATTATTTTTCCTAACGCATTATTGCTTTGGAGAAATAATTCCATAAAATTTTTATTGAGAGGTAAAAAGAGGTTAAACATGAGTGGTTTATTTGGTGTTGTATCAAAAACGGATTGCGTAAGCGATGTATTTTTCGGCACAGACTATCATTCACACTTAGGCACAAAGCGCGGAGGAATGGCGATTCTCAACTGCGAAGGCTTCAACAGGGCAATTCACAACATTGAGAATTCCCCCTTCAGAACAAAGTTTGATGCTGAAATCGCTACTATGAAGGGCAACAGCGGCATAGGCTGCATATCAGACTCTGACCCGCAACCCCTGATTGTACGCTCACACCTTGGCAACTATGCGATAATGGGTGTAGGGCGTATCAACAATGTGGACG
>FZPS01000214.1_pt42 | contig 20969 bp, 20 predicted proteins | sample 1817821 | NCBI WGS metagenome assembly FZPS01 (sample SAMEA104158645, study PRJEB21678) | metagenome | place: Germany | collected 2015-04-21 | reverse complement strand
TGTGGTTGTCTGTTCGGCTGTCGGAGCGGAAGAGTTTTCCGGCTCCGAGCCTGCGGTGTCCTGTGGATTAAAACAGGACGAGAGAAACACAAGGCAAAGACAGCAGGCGGCGGCAATCCCTGGCCGTATCTTTTTGTTAAACATTGAAATTATTGTCCTTTCACGACAGATTACAGGTTGAATTAAAAAAACCAGCTTAAAGATTATAAAACAAATATCTCAAAAAATCAATCACAGTATATTAAACGCCGCCCTCAAGCTGTGTTGATTTTCAATAACCGTCTAATGTCTGATTTCCCGCCATAAAAACGGGGCTGCCCCGCAAATCCTGCCGGCAGCCCCGCAGCCGCGGGCTGATTAAACAGTATTGAGCTTGCTGCAGACCATGTTCCTGAACTGGCCAGGCGCCATCCCTATCCTTGAACGGAACACCCTTGACAGATAGGACGCATGCCCAAAGCCGCATTCCTCCGCGATTTCCTCAATCGTCTTGCCGGTGAACATCAATGCGTTTGAGACAAGGTAAAGGCGCAGTTGGAGGGTGTACTGCCCGATGGTTGTGCCGGTGTATTTCCTGAATGTCTGCAAAAGGCTGGTGTGGTTGGTGTGCAATACCTGGCAGAGCAGGCGGACGGTTATCTCCTTGCGGCAGTTGGCGTGTATGTATTCCAGAGTACTCCGGGCGAGCTCGGCGCACGGGCTGTCGAAATGAAACGGATGCACGTCAAAACAGAGCCTGAAAAGCTGTTTTAAGCGGTCGGCCGCCCGGTTTCTCCACATATTCCCCCTGCGGTTTGACCGCTCGACGGCGACCGACATAAAAAGCTCTTTTACGCGGGTGCGGTAAAGCGGGTTGATGGAGAGGATTTTTATCTCTCCCGGTTTCAAAAACGGCGGCAGGCTGGAGGCACCGGCAGGTAAATTCTTGGCCGTGCCGGACACGGCCAGCGATTTTGAACGGATAAGACCGGGGTCAAAAGTGATTGACATAGCCGACAGTTTGTGGCTGTATACGATATCGGGCGCGGTGTTCGGGCTGCGCAATACCGCCGTCCCCGACTGGACGAAGAAGTCTTTGCCGCAACATCTTAAAACCGCACATCCGCCCTCGATGTAAGCAATCTGGCAGAGGTCGCTCTGAAGTTTTGAAAAATCCTCGGAAAAGCTGATAAACAAACCAGAATTATCTGCCTGATGGATGAAATGATTGCCCGCCATTAAATTCACATCCTTCCAGAGATAATTCGCGCGGCCGCCACTTTCCGGGGTAGCAGCTGAACAGTTAAAAATACGCAAGCCCTTCCTGTTAAAATAATCCCCGTTCGAACGAACCCTCCCGAAAACAAGTATAAACCAGCATAGACCTACTATTAGTATATAGCCAAATTTTGCATTTTTCAAGCATTTTTTCCAACCGCAAAAAAAGCAGTTGCATTTTTTCTGATAATCTAGTAGGATAATAACATATCGCTTTAAGCCGTAAAAGTTTAAAGCGCAAAAGCGCGGAGTGAAAAGGGGTACTGTGATGTCTAAGGATTTGATAATTCTAACCACTATCGGGGTATACATGGCAATAATGCTTGCCATCGGGATTATGAATTCCCGCAACTCAAAAAGCATTTCGAGTTTCACTGTCGGCGGGCGGAACGCCGGCGCGTGGGTGTCCGCGTTTTCCTATGGCACCGCGTATTTTTCGGCGGTGATGTTTATCGGGTATGCGGGCGCGACCGGCTGGAATTACGGGTTATGGGGCGTTTTAGTCGGGATTGGGAACGCGGTGTTCGGCGCGCTGTTCGCGTGGCTTGTGCTCGCCCGTCGTACCCGCACGATTACCCGCCGGCTTAACATAAAATCCATGCCCCAGTTTTTTGAAAGAAGATTTAAAAGTCAGGGAATGAAACGGTTTGCGGTAGCGGTTATTTTCGTGTTCCTGCTCCCTTACTCGGCGTCGGTCTATAAAGGGCTGACGAGCGTCTGCTCGGTTCTGCTTGGGATTGACGAGCGGGTTTCGATGATTGCAATCGCGGTCGCCGCGGCTTTGATTGTGGTGCTCGGCGGCTATGTCGCGGCCCTCAAGGCGGATTTTGTTCAGGGGTTCATGATGGTTGTCGGGGTGATAGCGCTGATTGCTGCGGTTGTGCGCAGCGAACAGGTCGGGGGATTGACGGTCGGTCTTGGCGCGATGGCCCAAAAGACTTCCGAGCTTGGGCTTGGTGCAAATCATTTTACATCCCTTACGGCGACTGTCATAATGACTTCCTTCGGCACGTGGGGACTGCCGCAGATGATACATAAGTACTACGCAATCCGGGATGACCAGGAAGTAAAGCGCGGAACGGTTATTTCTGCGGTGTTTTCGTTGATTATCGCCGGCGGCGGATATTTCATCGGCTCGCTGTCGCGGCTGTTTTTCAATGAGCTCCCCGCGCAGGGGCGGGATTATCTGGTGCCCAGAATGCTGGAGAGCGCGGGGGTTCCGGACATACTGCTCGGTCTGGTGCTGGTTTTACTGATTTCCGCGTCGGTTTCGACTTTGACCGCGCTGACCATCACCGCCTCCTCCACCCTTACGATGGATTTTATTCAGGCGCGGCTGTTCCCAAATCTGAGCCCCGAAAAATCCGCGCTGATAACCAAGGGGATTTGCGGCGTTTTTATCGCGCTCTCTTACGTGGTCGCGAACAGCCAGACCCCAATCCTCGATATGATGTCCTATTCATGGGGAATTATATCCGGCAGCTTCCTTGCGCCGTACATGCTTTCGCTTTACTGGAAGGGTTTAAACCGCGCCGGGGCGTGGACCGGAATGGTCGGCGGGTTTCTTGCCGCGGCACCGCCGGTGGTGTGCAAGCTGTTTTTTCCGAATGCCGAAATCCCCGGACTTGACAAGGTAGCAAATCTCGGCCCCCATTTCGCGTGCGCGGCGATGGCTTTATCAATAATCCTGACGGTGGCTGTCAGCGCCGTCTTTTCGGCGGCTAGGCTGCCGGGTTCGGACACGAACCCTGAGTTTTATACCGAGGACGTGGCGCTTGAGGAAACGGCAGGCGCCTAGTCGGACGCTAAAAAGATTCTTGGGTGCGGCCTGCCGCGTCCGGGAATCTTTTTTGCCGGTCGCGGGGCGTTTTGGCGTTTTGATTATAAAGGTAAGACGTTTTATAAAAACCTGCCGCATTTAATGCAGGCCGCCGGTATTAATCCCTTTACAACCGGGACAAAAGCGAGTAAAATGGATAAGAAAATCCGGTTTAAAGCGCAAAAGCGCGAACCTGAGATAAAATAACTCCAGTTTGGAAAGGTCGTAATATCGAAATGATTATAAAAAACCGTATCTGGAACCGCGAGATGGAATGTATGCCGCGGCGCAGGCTTGAGGAATTGCAGCTTGAGCGGCTGCGGGCGCTGGTGGATTACTGTTACCGCAACGTCGAGTTCTACCACAGGCGGCTTTCCGAGGCGGGGGTTACCGCCGATAAAATCAAGACCCTGTCCGACATACAGTACATACCATATACCACAAAGGACGACCTTAGAGATAACTACCCGTTCGGGATGTTCAGCGTACCGATTAATGACATCGTGCGTATTCACGCGTCATCGGGCACGACCGGCAACCCGACCGTCGTCGGGTACACCCGCGAGGACATGGAGAACTGGAGTGAACAGGTGGCGCGGATTGTGGTGGCCGCGGGCGCGAGCGAGGAGTCGATTGTCCAGATTTGCTTTGGGTACGGGATGTTTACCGGCGCGCTCGGACTGCACTACGGGCTTGAGAAAATCGGTGCGGCGGTTGTGCCGACATCGTCGGGCAATACTCAAAAACAGCTTAAGTTCATGCGTGATTTTGGCACCAACACCATTGTGGCCACCCCGTCGTACTGCATGTACCTTGCAGAGACCGCAAGGGAAATGTCCTGCGAATACCCGATGGATATGTATAAATTAAAGCTCGGCCTGCTCGGCAGCGAGGGGTGCACCCCCGAAATGCGGGACCAGATTGAGCAGCGTTGGGGCAACGGTTTTTTTGTTACCGACAATTACGGCATGTCTGAGCTCAACGGTCCCGGCCTGTCGGGCGAATGCGTCGAAAGGTGCGGTATGCATATAAACGAGGACCATTTCCTGTTCGAAGTGATTGACCCCGATACCCTTGAGGCTGCAGACCGCGGCGAGATCGGCGAGCTGGTGGTAACAGCGCTTACCAAACGGGGCATTCCGATGCTTAGGTACCGCACAAAGGACATCACCAGACTTGATTACGAGCCTTGCCGGTGCGGGCGCACCACCGCGCGGATGCACAAGATTATCGGGCGCAGCGACGACATGCTGATTATCCGCGGGGTCAACGTATTCCCGTCGCAGGTGGAAAGCGCGCTGATCGGGATTAGTGAAATCAGCCCGCACTACCAGCTTGTTGTGCGCCGCAAAAACTACAGGGACACTCTGGAGGTGCGCGTCGAGCTGATTGACGGCTCGCTGCTGGAGCAGTACGCCGAGCTTGAGGCTTTGCAGCGGCGGATTCACGACCGGATTAAGACAATCCTGGGGATTGAGATTGAGGTCAGCCTTGTGGAGCCAAAGTCAATCGAAAGGTTTACCGGAAAGGCGCAGAGGGTTGTAGACCTCAGAAAGTGAAAAAATTTCCATCTGTTATATATATCGGCAATATGATAGAATGAATAAAGCAACAAGACATAGAAAGAAGGTCCATTGATGAAGTCCCTGATGCTGGGCAACGAGGCTGTCGCCAGAGGGCTGTTTGAGGCGGGGGTTACGGTGGTTTCCTCATACCCCGGCACCCCAAGCACCGAGATTACCGAACACGCGGCAAAGTATGACGAAATATACTGCGAGTGGGCGCCGAACGAGAAGGTGGCTTTCGAGGTCGCGTTTGGCGCCGCGACCGGCGGGGCGCGCAGTTTCTGCGGGATGAAACACGTCGGGCTGAATGTCGCCGCCGACCCGCTGTATACCGCTTCCTATATAGGGGTGAACGGCGGTATGGTGTGCGCGGTCGCCGACGACCCCGGCATGCACTCGTCCCAGAACGAGCAGGATTCCCGCCATCACGCGATTGCCTCAAAAACGCCGATGCTGGAGCCGAGCGATTCGGCCGAGTGCCTTGAATACACCAAGCTGGCGTTTGAGCTGTCCGAAAAATTCGACGTCCCGTTTTTATTGAGGCTATCGACCAGGATTTCACACGGGCGCTCCCTTGTCGAGCTCTCGCCGCGCGTGGATTATGCCCTTAAGGAATACAAAAAAGACATTATGAAGAACGTGATGATGCCGGCGATGGCTCGCGGCCGCCACGCGGTGGTGGAAAAACGCACTGAGGCGATAAGGCAGTGGGCCGAGACGTCCGGCATAAACAGGGTTGAGTACAACGATAAAAGTATCGGCGTCATCTGCGCGGGCACTACATACCAGTACGCGCGGGAGGCGCTGGGCGAGCGGGCAAGCTATTTCAAGCTAGGCATGGTTAACCCGCTGCCCGTCGATTCGCTGAAGGAATTTGCCCGCAGCGTTGACAAGGTATATGTGGTCGAGGAGCTTGACGACATCATCGAGACCCACTGCAGAAAGCATGGGATAAAGGTAATCGGAAAGGAAATATTCTCGCTGTGCGGGGAGTTTTCGCAGTCTGTCGTCAGGGAAGCAATCCTCGGCGAAAGGCTGCCGGGAGTGGAATTCGGCAGGCCAATCCCGCCCCGCCCGCCGGTACTCTGCCCCGGCTGCCCCCACCGCGGGCTGTTTGTCGCCCTGCGGGGCTTAAAGCTCTACGTCAGCGGGGATATCGGCTGCTACACCCTCGGCGCGCAGGAGCCGCTTTCAATGATGGATACCTGCGTGTGCATGGGCGCGTCGGTGAGCGGGCTGCACGGGTTTAACACCGCGCGCGGCAGGGAGCAGGCAAAAAAATCGGTGGCGGTTATCGGGGACTCGACCTTTATCCATTCGGGGATAACCGGGCTTATCAATATCGCCTATAACAAAGGCATTTCGACGGTGATTGTGCTGGACAACTCGATTACCGGAATGACCGGTCACCAGAACAACCCCGCCAACGGGCTTACCATTAAGGGGGACCCGACCGCGGCGGTTGACCTTGAGGCGCTTGCGCGCGCCGTCGGGATTAACCGGGTCGCGGTGGTTGACCCGCTTGATTTGGAGGCTACCCGCAAGGCAGTGGAAACCGAGCTTGCGGCCGAGGAGCCGTCCCTGATTATCGCCCGCCGCCCGTGCGCTTTGCTGAAGACGGTCAGGCACAAGCCCGCGATGGTCGTGGACACCGAAAAATGCACCGGCTGCAAAAACTGCCTTAAGGCGGGCTGCCCCGCGATTTCGGTTAGCGGGGAAGCGAACAGGGGCAGGGGCTTTGCGGCGATTGACAAAAACCTTTGCGTCGGGTGCGAAGTCTGCGCCGGGCTCTGTCCGTTCGGTGCAATCGGTGCTGAGGGGGGTAAATGATTATGCCTGTGAAAAACATCATCATTGCCGGTGTCGGCGGACAGGGTACCCTGCTTGCTTCAAAGATGATGGGCAGCGCGTTTATCGAAAAGGGTTATGACGTCAAAGTCAGCGAGGTGCACGGCATGTCCCAGCGCGGCGGGTCGGTCGTAACCTATGTGCGGTACGGCGACAAGGTATACTCCCCACTGATTGACAGGGGCGAGGCCGATATGATAATCGCTTTTGAGCAGCTTGAGGCCGCGCGCTGGCTGTCCTATCTCAAGCCTGGCGGGGTTTTGATTGCAAGCACGCAGAAAATTGACCCGATGCCCGTGATTATGGGGAAAACCGATTACCCCGAAAACATACTTGAAGAAATCAAGGAAAAGGGCGTTAAAGTCATCGCCGTGGACGCGCTGAAACTGGCCGAACAGGCCGGTTCGGCGAAATCAACCAACGTGGTGCTGCTCGGCGTGGCGGCGCATTTCCTCGGTTTTGACAGGGAGATGTGGGAACAGGTGGTTCGCAGCAGCGTGCCGCCTAAAACGGTGAATATAAACGAAAAGGCTTTTGAGCTGGGTTACGCTGCCATGAACAATCAGCAAGGGGAGTGAGACTATGCCGTATTATCAGAAAGAAATTGAATGCGCGTCCCGCAACTACCTTCACGCAATCCAGTCCGCGCGGCTGATAAAGATGGTGGATATCGCGTATAACAGGGTCCCGTTTTACAAGAAAAAGCTGGACGAGGCGGGGATCTCGCCCGCGGATATCCGCTCGATTGACGATATTCCTAAACTGCCGTTTACGGTCAAGGACGACCTCAGGGACAACTATCCCTACGGGCTTTTCGCGGTAGAGCCCGGCGAAGTGGTGCGTATCCACGCGTCCTCCGGCACTACCGGAAAGCAGACGGTGGTCGGCTATACCGCGAACGATATTGATATCTGGTCGCAGTGCACCGCAAGGTCAATAGTCGCCGCCGGCGGGACAAAGGACGATTTTATACATATCTCATACGGCTACGGGCTGTTTACCGGGGGGCTCGGCCTGCACTACGGCGCCGAAAAGCTGGGCGCCACCGCTATTCCGGTATCTTCGGGGAACACTAAGCGGCAGGTGCAGATTTTGCAGGATTTCGGCTCGGACATTCTGTGCTGCACCCCTTCTTACGCGATGTATATCGGGGAAACCATCAGGGACATGGGGATTGGCCCCAAAACCCTGAAAGTGCGCGCCGGGATATTCGGCGCCGAGCCGTGGACCGACAACATGCGCAAAGAGATTGAAAAGTTGCTGGACATCAAGGCGTACGACATATACGGGCTTTCGGAAATCACCGGCCCGGGCGTTTCGTACGAATGCGAGTGCCAGAACGGTCTGCATATCTGCGAGGATTATTTCTACCCTGAAGTAATAGACCCGAATACCGGCCGGCCGCTGCCCGACGGGGAATACGGCGAGCTGGTGTTCACCTGCATAGGTAAGGAAGCTCTGCCGCTAATCAGGTACCGCACCCGCGACATCTGCGCGCTTATCAGGGAGGAGTGCCGCTGCGGCCGCACCCTGGTGAGAATGACCAAACCGCACGGCCGCACCGACGATATGCTGATTATCCGCGGGGTGAACGTCTTCCCCTCGCAGGTCGAGCATGTGCTGCTTGAGCTGGGCATGGACCCCAACTATCTGATTTTGATTGACAGGGTCAGCAACCTCGATATTATGGAAGTTCAGGTCGAGATGAACGCCGAGCTGTTCTCGGATACGGTCAAGGATATCGAAACCACCGAAAAACGGATTGAGAACGCGCTTTACAGCGCTCTCGGGGTCAGCGCCCGCGTCCGGCTGGTCGAGCCCGGCACCCTGCCGCGCTCGGAAGGCAAGGCAAAACGGGTAATTGACAAACGCGAGAAGCTATATTAAGCTAGATTTTAGACATTAGACGTTAGACATTAGATAATATAAAACCGAACCCCTGCCTATTAAATATGCCGCGGCTTTAAAAAGCTGCGGCATATTTGTTTTAGCGCCGCCATAAGAATAGATGAGGAGGGGCGCGGGAATGTGGTTTGATACGGGTCTGGTGATTTTGTACCTTGCCGTGTTGATAGGGATTGGGGTGCGCGGGAGGGTAAAAGACGTAAAGGGCTTTACCGCGCTGGGCGGCGGGTACGGGACTTTCACCATTTTCGCGTCCCTCTCCGCGTCATATATCGGGGGCGGGTATTCGGCCGGTAACGCGGCCGAGGCTTTTTCCGAGGGGATAAAGATGACGCTGGCCCTGTTCGGGTTCAGCATTTCCACCATTCTTATCGGCAGATTTCTGGTGCCCGGGGTGCGCAGGTTCAGGGGTGCGGCGACAGTCGGCGGGATAATCGGCGCAAGTTACGGGCGGGCGGCGCGGGCGCTCACCGGCATTTTTTCGTTTGTCTGCTGCGCCGGGGTGGTGGGCGCGCAGATGGGCGCGATTGGGGCGGTGTTCAACGTGTTACTTGGAGTTCCCCCCCGGCTGGGAATTCTGGTCGGCTGCGGGATTGTGCTGCTCTACTCCACGACCGGCGGGCTTAAATCGGTAATCATGGCCGACATGGTGCAGTTCGTGATGCTGGCTGTCGGCATGCCGGTTCTGCTGTGGGCGGCTCTCGCAAAAGCCGGCGGGGCGGGCGAGGTGATAAGGTCGCTGCCGAGCGGGCATTTGAACCCGTTTAACGGGACTACCTTTTTCGGGTTTGTTTCGCTGTTTCTGACAATGATGTTCGGCGAGGCGCTCGCGCCTCCGTACACCCAGCGGCTGTTAATCGGCAAAAGCCCCGAAAGCACCGCAAAGGCGACGGTGTTGAGCGGGATTTTTTCAATCCCGTTTTTCATAATCACAGGATTGATCGGCCTGTCCGCTTACGCCCTGAAGATAACCTCGGACAGTGCGGCCGCGATGCCCTCGCTTGTTAAGGCTATCCTGCCGGTAGGGGCGCGCGGACTGGTGATGGCCTCGATGGTCTCGGTTATTCTGTCGGCGGCCGACGGGTTTTTAAACGGCGCCGCTGTCGGGCTTGTGTGCGACACAATCAAGACGCTGCGCCCGAATTTGAGCGAAAAAGCCGAGCTTTTGTGGCTGCGGGCGGTAAACCTTATAACCGGCGCCGCCGCAGTGGCCGCCGCCCTGGCGTTGCCGGGAATTTTCAATATCTTAATCCTTGCGTATTCCTTCTGGTCGCCGCTTATACTGGTGCCGCTTGCCGCCGCCCTGCTCGGAGTGAAATCAAGCGGCAGGGCTTTTCGGTACGCGCTGGCCGCCGGGCTTTTCGGGACCACGGTCTGGAACTATCTGCTGGGAAAGCCGCTGGGGATTGACGGCGCAGTACCCGGTCTGTTATGCAATTTCTCGGTTTTCGCGTATTATACCGCGCGCTATCAAAGACACCGGGTAAGCAGAATACTGGTTTTAAAGCAAAAATAAAAAGCCCGCAAAGGAGGGGCTTTATGCCTTATCAGAGGGCTAAGGCGGTGGAATACGCTCACCGCTGGGCGTTCGGCCGCAACCCGCTGTACGGCGATTTTTCGCGCATGGGCGGGGACTGCACCAACTTCATATCACAGTGCATACACGCGGGGGGCGCCGCGATGAATTTCACCCCGGTTACCGGCTGGTACTACCGCAGCTTAAACGACAGGGCGCCCGCGTGGACCGGGGTGGAGGAGCTTTACAGGTTTTTGACTTCCAACAGGGGAAAAGGGCCGTACGCCGTCAAAGCGGCGGCATGGGAGATACAGCCCGCAGATGTGGTGCAGCTCTCCTTTGACGGGGGCGCGCGGTTTGGCCACAGCCTTTTTGTGGTCGATGTCGGCAGCCCGCCTGACCCCGGCAATATACTTATCGCCACCCACACCCTTGACAGCGACTACCGGCCGCTGGACAGCTGGGAAGGAGTGGTGTACCGCTACCTGCACATACTCGGCGCCCGATAATAAAAAAGGTGAAGCGGTTTTTGCTTCGCCTTAAATTGAATCTGCCGGCGCGCTTTCGCCATTCTCCCTGTGAGTGAAGTTCGGGACAATGTCCTGCAGCCGCTTTATGATTAATTCGCGGTCTCCCGTATGGAGTACGGATTTCAGGGCGTAGAGCTTCCGGATAAATTCTTCCGGGTCCACCGGCGCCTGATTGCCGATGAATATCCGGTTGTTCATGGTGGACACCAGCCCCTCCTCGCTTGTCAGCAGCTCCTCATACAGCTTTTCGCCGGGGCGCAGGCCGATAAACTCAATCGGGATTTCGGTGTAGGGCTGTTTTCCGTACTGCTTAATCAGGTTTTCGGCAAGGGTAACGATACGCACCGGCTCGCCCATGTCCAGCTCCAAAATCTCGCCGCCGTGCGCCATCGCGCCCGACTGAAGAATCAGGGAGACCGCTTCGGGGATGGTCATGAAATAGCGGATTATATCGGGGTGGGTGATGGTTACCGGCCCACCGGCTTCGATTTGCTTTTTGAACAGCGGGATTACCGAACCGTTCGAGCCGAGCACGTTACCAAAGCGCACGGTGATGAAGGCGGTGGAATCGGACTGGCCGGTCATGTACTGCATGATCATTTCGCAGCAGCGTTTGGTCGCGCCCATCACGTTGGCCGGGTTGACCGCCTTGTCGGTAGAGACAAGGATAAACTTGCCAACCCGGTAGAAATCGGCGAGGTTTGCCACCTGAAAGGTGCCGAGAATGTTGTTGCTCACCGCCTCTTCGGGATTGCTTTCCATAAGCGGCACGTGCTTGTACGCCGCGGCGTGAAAGACTATATCGGGGCGGTGGATTTTAAAAATGCGCTCCATCTTGTGAAAGTCCCTGACCGAGGCGATATACACCGTCAGCGGCAGGGATTTGCCGTACCTGCCTATCAGCTCCTGCTGGATTTCATAGGCGTTGTTTTCGTAAATGTCCACGATTACAAGGTGTTTTGGCTGGTTTTTCGCGATTTGCCGGCAGAGCTCTGCGCCTATCGAGCCCCCGCCGCCGGTAACCATGCACACCTTGCCACGGATAAACCGGTCTACGTCCTCGCTCTCAAACTCGATTGGCTTGCGCCCAATCAGCTTTTCGACGTTTATGTTTACGTCATTGCCGTATAAATTCTTGTTTTTTATTGTTTCGTAAAGGCGGGGAAGCACTTTTACGCTGCATTTTGTTTTTGAGCATATATCCAGCACCTTCTGAAGGAAGTCCAAATCGTATGTCGAGGACACCACGATAATATTCTCAATCCTGAACCGGGCGCACAGCTCGGGGACCCGCTCCACCGGCCCGAAAACCGTTATACCGAAAACCTTTCTGCCTGTATATTCAGGGTCATTGTTGACTATGCATATCGGCAGCAGCCGGCAGTCGTAAGCTGTCGTCTCGATTAGCAGGCCGAGACTTGAAATCACTTCCCCGACAATCATGGTGCGTTCACGCCGCACCATCCCGCCGGTCTGATGCTCGTAAAAATAGGCTGAATAAAGCTGGTACATCAGCCTGCCGCCGACTAAAGAGCCGATTGACAGCAAAAACATCAAAAGCAAAAGCAGTCCCGGCACGCCGAAGTCAAAAACCAGCGTGATTAAAAGGTTGCAGAGGCTGCCGGCCGACAATCCCCCGGCGAGAAAGAAGATATCCTTCGCCACCGCGTACCGCCAGATGGTTTTATATGTGCCGAAGATTATCATAAAGACAAGGCAGCAGGCCGTAAACACCCCAAATACCGGGAGGGCGTCCGGCAAAGCCAGTCCGCCGTCCGCCGGCATCGCGATAAAGTATGCCGCAAGGCATGAGAGCAGTAGCAGTAGAAAATCTATCAGAAGCAGTTGTATTTTCCTTTTATCCATAGTTCCCACAGCAAATCACTCGTTTACCCTTTTTACCTCTTTACAGGTTTGTGAAAGCCGGCAAAGGCTTCAAGCATACGCTAATCATCCGCTGTCCGGTCCTTTTGGATACTCCGACGCGAATAAAGTCAAAAAGGGCCAAAACAGTATTGTGCCGCAGCGGGTCTTGCCGTCTGCGGCGCAGGAAATATCAGGTATTTTTCATTATGATGCTTTCCACAAGATTTGCGACATGCTCGCAGGTGTCGCAGCACCTTTCCATTCGGTCGAATATCTCGCTCCATACCATCAGTTCGACCGGGTCCTTTGAGCTTAGATACAGCCTGCGTACCGCTTTTGTATAGAGCGCGTCCGCCTCCTCCTCAAGCCGGTTGATTTCCACGATTTTTTCGGATATCGAGCCGGATTTGCGGAAGTTGCGGAACTCGCGCATCATCTCTTCCATCGCTTCGCAGCACCGGTATATCATCGTTGAAAAATCCAGCGCCTCATGTCGTACCGACAGGACGTTAAACATATAAAGCCGCAGCAGCACGTCTTCTATCAGGTCGGTTACGTCGTCCAGCTCCTGTGTCAAAAGCATGATGTCTTCGCGCTCAATCGGAGTGATGAACGCGCGCGCGAGCGCCCGGTTCATCTCATGCTTCGCTATGTCGGCGGCGTGCTCCACCGCGTGCATTTCCTTCATCCTGTCTTTCAGGGAATCGGGGTCATATTCCTCCAAGACCTTGTGCAGCATGTCTGCCGCCTGTGCTGAATATTCCGCGGCGCGGATGAACATCCCGAAATAATCAAATTCCTTTCTGCGTGCCATTCATATCATCCTTTCATTCCACAGTGGATTAGAATAACCATACGAACAGTTTAACCATCAAAAACCCTATCAGACCGCAGCCGGGGAAGGTCAGTATCCACGCGAGCACCATTTCCTTGACCACGCCCCAGTTGACCGCCGAAAGGCGTTTTGAGGCGCCCACCCCCATTATCGCGGTTGTTTTGGTATGGGTTGTGCTGACGGGTATTCCGGTCAGGGAGGATAAAAGCAGACAGCCCGCGGCGGCCACGTCGGCAGAAAAACCCTGATATGACTCCAGCTTGACCATGTCCATGCCGACCGACTTTATAATCCTATACCCCCCGACCGAGGTACCTATCCCCATGACAGCCGAGCACAGCAGCATTAGCCATGTCGGGATGTCAAACTCGGTTACATTCGTCTGGCCTTTGGTCAGGGCCATGCCGAGCATGAAAACGCTCATAAACTTCTGACCGTCCTGCGCGCCGTGCATAAATGCCATTGCCGCGCCGCCGAACACCTGCGCCCTGCTGAAAAACTTTGTGGTTTTCCTCCTGTCGAAGCCGTAGCACAGGAAGGTGGTCAGTTTCACGACCGCCCAGCCCGCAAAAAAGCCGAGACTGGAAGAGAGCACCAGCCCGTATAAAACCTTCACCCATTCGCTGCCGTTTATACCGCCCAGCCCGCCCTGCAGGGCTATCGCCGCGCCCGAAAGGCCGGCAATCAGCGCATGGCTTTCGCTTGTCGGTATACCGAAATACCATGCGGCGGTCGCCCAGACCACGATGGCGAAAAGGGCGGCGCAAAGGGCGGTCAGCGCGTCATCCGGGTTTCCGCCGAAGTCCACCATGTTGTAAACGGTCTGCGCAACCCTCTTGTTGACCAGCGTCATTACGAACACGCCAAAAAAGTTAAAGACAGCCGCCATCACGATGGCGGGTTTTGGCGGGATTGCGCGGGTTGAAACGCAGGTGGCAATCGCGTTGGGTGCGTCCGTCCACCCGTTTACGAAAATAACGCCAAGGGTGAGGAACACGGTAATCAGCAGGGTGGGATTTGCGATTACGTCAGACAGAAAGTCGAAAAACGACGGCATTAAAGCACCCCTCTCATTGATTTGAAGCATTTTCTGGCTTTAAGCCCAAAACGACAATATTATACATTGTTTTGCGCTAGAATAAAAGAGCAAATTCGAATTTATCATGATCAAACGCGGGGGATTATTAAAACCGCCACCCTGCGGCAGTGTTTCCATTCTCTGACTTGTGTAACCGAATTATACCCCCGTAATCCTTTCGGCCACTTAAACGCCCCACGCGCAGCCGGCCAAAAGGGCCGAAATCACCCCTTCGGGCGACAGGGTATCAAGCTCAATCCACCCGGCCGGCTCGCTGATGTCTTCAAGTCGGTGGGCGTCCGAATTCAACAGGATTGGTCGGTCTTTGAGGATTGGGTAGCTCGCGGGCAGTGTCTTGACGCTGCCGTGGTCCGAAACCTCGAACGCCGAAAACCCGGCGTCGAGAACAGTTCCCAGCACCGAAATCACGCTGTAGGACGGGCGGTCGATGTGGGCGGGGAAGGCTATGCCGCCCAATCTGCGCACAATCCCGCTGATTTCGTCAATCCCTATTGAGGTGTCGGCGGTCAGCATGGTCGGAAAAGCGCCGATTGCGCTTTCATCCGCGTCGACGATAACCTGCTCGCCGAATATTTCGGGCCTGTTTTGAATGTCGGGCAGGGTGGCTTCAACCACGGCGTCAAACTCAAGAGCGGCGCGGAGGTTCGGAAAAAGGCAGATTACATGGCATTCTTCGGCTGTGCAAAGCTCCATTCCCGGAATTGCCTGTATCCCGGTTTTTTTGGCGGCGCTCAAAAAAGCCGGGCAGTTCTTGCTGGAGTTGTGGTCGGTCAGCGCGATGACGTACAGCTTTTTGAGTTTTGCCATATTGACTATATTGATTGGGGACATCTCGCTGTCGCCGCACGGGGACGGGCATGAATGAATGTGAGGGTCATAATAAGCCCTCATGATATATTTTGCCTTTCTGCCTTTTTATCTTTTTCCTCTCAATCCTTCATACCTGTTTCCCCTGTTCGCTGTCTAAAGTATCACTGTAGTCGGGGATAAATCCTTTCAGCTTTTCCAGCTTGCTTGAGATTTGCTGGATTTCACGGCGCATGAGGAATATGCAGTCGGTCTCGCGCGCAAGCCCTTTGACGATATCCTCGGCCAGCGCGCGGCAGGTGGGGGCGCCGCAGGAGCCGCAGTCGATACACCTTTCGGTTATTATCTGGGCTTTTCCGTCGCGCACCCGGATTGCCTGTGTGGGGCAGCGTTTGATACAGTTTGTGCAGCCCACACAAAGCCCCTTGTCAAGTGTAACCGAATGATAAAAACGTTCCGTGGAATTCACCCTCGTGGCTTTGGCGGCTCCCGCCGCAAATCAATGCTGCGCCGGGTTTACCAGCACGGTGATTGTCAGAGTGGTGCCATTCCCGACAGCCGGGTCAATATTAAGGCTGTCCGAGTATTTCCTTATGTTCGGCAACCCCATGCCGGCGCCAAAACCCAGAGCCCTTATGTTATCGGGCGCGGTTGACCAGCCCTCCTGCATGGCCTTTTCGACGTTAGGAATTCCGGGGCCGTTATCCGAAAGCACGGCGGTAATCCTGTCGGGCATTATCTCAATGTCGGCAGTTCCTCCGCCGGCGTGGATTACCATGTTTATCTCGCCCTCGTAGATGGCGATTGGGGCGCGGCGTATCACGCCGGTCGGGAACCCCAGTCTTTTCAGCCTGCGCTTGACGTCTCCTGAGGCATCCCCCGCGCGGGTAAAATCATCACCGGGGACCTCATAATGCAGTTTCAAAACAAATCCCCCGCATTCGTGGATATTGGGTAAAAATCAGCCCCGCAGCCCGGCTCGATAAAGAATGCCGCAGGCCGGGAACATCCGAAGCGAGGTCTTCATTAACACAATACCGCGGTCAGCCGCAAGGTTGATTATCTCCTCGCCCGGCTCTTTCCCGCGGACAAATATAATGCAAACCCTATCCATCATCTCTGCTGTGCGGACACCCTGCGAATTCACAAGGCCGGTGAGCAGAACCGACTGGTCCTTCACGAAAGCCAGCACATCACTCATCATATCGCTTCCGCAAGCGTTGTGCACCTCGGTGTCAAGCAGCTGGTGCCCGGAGACTACGGTCGCGTTCAGCAGGTTTTTAATGTCATTGATTGTCGCATAAAATCCTCCTGTCTGCACTGTTTATACTATACACGTTTTAGAGACCGACGGCAACCCGTTTTTGGCTTGCTCCTCAAAGATAGTTAATTTTTTTAACAAAGGATTGAGGTTTATTATTGACAAAAACAAAAGGACGCTGTATTATTGTATTAGTGTATTAATACAATAATCGCTCTGGGAAGTGAAAGCCTGTGTTAATCAATGATAAGTTCGATTCCGGCGTGCCGATATACCTTCAGATGATGCATTTAATCCGCCGGAAAATCGTGTCGGGCGAATGGCCGCCGGGGCACAGGGTGCCGGCGGTCAGGGAGCTTGCGCTGATGTTCGGGGTGAACCCGAACACCATGCAGCGCGCCCTGTTCGAGCTTGAGCGGGAGGGCCTGCTGCGCAGCGAGCGCACCGCCGGACGTTTTATATCCGAGAATACCGAACTGATTGACACTGCGAGGCGCCGCCTTGCAGAGCAGATATTGGATGATTTCATAGAGCAGATGACGGGGCTTGGGTTTGCCGGACAAAGAATAACCGAGCTTGTCGGTCGGGCGCTTGAAAACCGCACCTGTTCAGAGCAAAAGGAGGAAGAAGAATGAGTACGCTGCTTGAAATCCGGAATCTGACAAAGTCCTACGGCAAGGGGCCGGTGCTGCAGAATATCTCGCTGAATGTGGACAGCGGCAGGATTGTCGGTTTGGTCGGCCCAAACGGCTGCGGAAAAACCACCCTGTTCAAGATAATCGCCGGGCTTATCTACGATTATCAAGGGACGGTGATTGTGGATGGCAGCCCGCCGGGAGTAAAATCAAAGGCGGTGGTATCCTTTTTACCCGAAAACACATATTTTGACGGGGGGATAAAAGCCGCCGGCGCGATTTCGATGTTTGCGGACTTTTATCGGGATTTTGACCGGCAGAAAGCCCTTGAACTGCTGAAACGCTTTAATCTTGAGCCGGACATGAAGCTGAAATCAATGTCAAAGGGCATGCAGGAAAAGCTGCAGCTTATCATGGTGATGTCGAGAGCGGCAAAGCTGTACCTGCTTGACGAGCCTTTGAGCGGGATTGACCCCGCCGCGCGGGATACCATTCTGGACGTCATTCTCAAAAACTACAGCGAGAACTCCACCGTCATGCTTTCCACCCATCTGATATATGACGTGGAGAGGATGTTTGACGATGTGATTATGATAAAGGACGGCAACCTGCTGGTGTCCGAAAGCGCCGATTCCTTGAGGGAGCGCACCGGCATGTCGCTCGACCAGTATTTCAGGGAGGTATTCAAATGCTAGCAAAACTGCTCAAATACGATATGAGCGCCGGAGCGAGAATGGTACCGATTTCCTATATTGCGATTGCGGCGCTTTTCCTAATCGGGCTTGTCGCAAGGTTTTTAGAAATCCCTCAAATTGTTGCAGCGGCGTGCTTTCTGCTGTTTTTGGCGGGACTGGCGGCTGTGCTGCTGGCTTTTGTCTTCACCGTGGTGCGATATCATAAGGGGCTGTTCGGGAACGAGGGCTACCTTACCCAGACCCTGCCGGTCGGAAAAGGGAAGTTGGTGCTCTCAAAACTGATATCCGCATATTTATGGACGATTTTCAGCGCCGTCGCCATGGCCGCTGCATTGGCGGGGATACTGGTTCTTATTAATAATTATGATTTGATAAAAGAGATTGTGGATTTTCTTTTCGGCAGCTTCTTTGCGCCGTTGATAACATTCGCGCTGGTTGCCAGCGTGGTGCAGCTTTTCGCGGCAATCGGAGAGGTGTATTTCGCAATCACCCTCGCCAACACCCGACCCTTTATCAATAACAACATCCTTTTTTCAGTGGTTTTCTTCTTTGTAATCAATATGGCGGTAGGGATTTTGGAGATAATCGCAATGCTTTTGATACCGCTGGGCTTAAAGTTCACCGAAACAGGCGTGGCGTGGACCACTGAGACCATGCTGGGCTCGATGATGTTAAATACGGAGGCGCTGGTCAGCGACCAGCCTTTCTTGAGCGGCATAAGCATTGGAATAGGCAGCTGTTTTGCCGACCTTGCCGCCGGGATAGGGCTGCTATTGGCCGCAAGGTGGCTTTTGACTCATAAGACTTCGGTCAAGTAAGGCATCGGCCGAAAGATGATTCCAGCCGTAAAAGGGCAAAGAACAGGAGGCGGGAACACCGCCTCCTGTTCTTTGAAGTAGCGGCCTTCTGCGACCGGTAACATACGGCAGGAAAACAATACTGCGGTTTTCACAAATCGGGCGGAAATTGCACAGGCACTTGATTATGCTCCGGCATTTTGATTTAATTATTATAAAAAAATCCGACCGATATTCTGATTATTTATCCAAATGTAATGAGAGGTTATCGTGGATTTAAGAACTGTTTTTTGCGGTTAAGTCCGCTTGCAATTAATGAATTGCAAATATTTGAACACCCATATTCAATGACAAAACTAAAACCACGACCATACCGGCACCGTAGAAAGCCATGTTAACTTCAGACTGCGCTTTTTGACAGTCAACCGCGTTGACATTGCGTTTTCGCGGTGTCTGTTTTAACCTTGATTAACCCTTAAAAATAAAACCGTGTGAGCCGGCGGCACTCCTCTCGTTTTAAATCGCAATACCCGATGGTTGCCTGTTATATGCTTGTGTTTTTGGCAGTATCTCGCAAAGCGCGGCAAACCGCGGCAAAGCCTCACCCGGCGGGTCGGTTTTGTGTTTTCATCAATCTGTGTTATAATAAAAAAGCCGTTCCCCCGGCAGTTGCCGCCGTCGCTTGATAGACCGCAGCGGTGCCGCTGTTATCGGCACCGCTAATCCGAAGCCCCCCAGCACAGGCATATCTTCCAATTCTCCCCGTGGTAAGGGAAGGCTGGTGGCGCAAAACAGTTCTCGTATTGTAAAAAGACTGTTAAGTACAAATTGAAGGAGAGTGGTTTAATCAGATTTCAAAATTTTGAAAGTGAGGTGTTGTTTATCCAATGGGATATTCTGCAGAAAAAGCATTACAGCAAATAAGGGGCGACAGGTTTGCCCGGCTCAGGGGCACGATAGCCGGCTACCTTCAGCGCAAGGACAAAATACTCACAGGTATTGAAGACGGGGAACGGATAGAGTATCAAAAGAAAAGAATAATGGCACGGCTGGGGGCTACCGAAGAACAGTGGAACGACTACAAATGGCAGTTGGCCAACCGGTTCACCGAGATAAGCGAATTCGCGGACCTTATAGGGGTATCGCAAAAAGGCACGGCGGACATCAAAGAAGTCGGCCAGACATATCGTTACGCCATATCGCCGTACTACCTTTCGCTTATTGACCCCGACGATTCAGGCTGTCCCATCAGGCGGCAGGCGGTACCGTCGCCGGACGAGCTCAACCCAGAAGGGGATTTGGACCCAATGGACGAGGACGGCTGGACACCCGTCGAACTGGTAACAAGGAGATACCCTGACCGTCTGATTATAAAAGTAACAAACATGTGCGGCATGTATTGCCGTTTTTGCCAAAGGCGGCGCTTAATCGGGGAGACCGACAAAAACGTGCCGTGGAGCCGTATAAAAGCGGCGATAGAATATGTTAGGGAAAACAAGGAAATTCGTGATGTGCTGATTACGGGCGGAGACGCGTTTATGCTCAGCGACAGCATGATTGAAAGGCTGCTGAGAGAGCTCAGGGAAATTGACCATGTGGAAATCATAAGGTTCGGCACACGCACACCGGTAACCCTTCCCCAGCGTATCACTGAAAATCTTGTAAATACACTGAAAAAATACCACCCGGTCTATGTAAATACGCATTTTAACAGCCCGCGGGAAATCACAAAAGAGTCAAAAAAAGCCTGCGAGCGGCTGGCTGACGCGGGCATTCCCCTTGGAAATCAGATGGTTCTGCTGAACGGAGTTAACAACGACCCGTATGTTGTAAGAAAGCTGAACCAGAGCCTTCTAAAAATCCGGGTGAAGCCATATTATATTTTCCATCCTAAAACGGTTAAAGGCACTTCGCATTTCTGGGTCCGAATCGGAGAGGGTATGGAGATAATGGAGTCCTTGAGAGGGCGCACTTCGGGTATAGCAATCCCCACCTATATTGTCAACGGGATAGGCGGGCTTGGAAAAACCCCGATTTTGCCGAATTACCTGTTGTCTCTTGGAAGCGACAAGGCGGTCTTTCGCAACTGGGAAGGCAAAGTCTTTGAGATTGAGAACAAATAAGACCCCGCACGGTTTTCCCGGATTACTGTTTACAGCGGGCGCGGGCAAGTCCTTAACACTAAGTATTAAAACGGACTACAAAAGCCCTGTTCGTTTCCCCCGCACAGTGTGTTTTTGAGCAAATTAAACGGCTGCGATTTTTCGCAGCCGTTTTTTTGCAAAAATCAGCCACACAAAGGTAAGATATTTCACTCCCCTGCCCTGCATGGGCTATTAATAGCCCAGCTAATAGCTTGACGCCGACTTTTTTGTCTTATATGATTGTAAATGGATATTTTTTGTATTACTATATTATTATAGTTTTTCTGTTAACGATTAAGTCTATACAATGGTGTAAAAAGAAGTTGAGCCAAAGCTCATACCTCGGTAAAATATAGTTGCTAAACAAATACCAAACCGAGGAGGATGAAC
>FZPS01000049.1_pt162 | contig 20971 bp, 19 predicted proteins | sample 1817821 | NCBI WGS metagenome assembly FZPS01 (sample SAMEA104158645, study PRJEB21678) | metagenome | place: Germany | collected 2015-04-21 | reverse complement strand
AATATGTTTATCTTCAATTGCAATTACATAATATAGAAAATACTCTTATATAGCATCGTGCATTTGATAACTTTCTTGTAGATATACATGTTGAAAATCTAAAACTCCAGTAAGCTCGTATATTACTTTCCTGTTCCGACTGTTCTAGCCCTTGCTCTTACAAAATCAAATAAGAAGCAAGGGCATGACAGAAGTTGCATGTCGAGTGTATATACGGCTTGCTTCTAAATGTAATTCGTTTATGAATGTGTATATCTATATTTACAATTTAAAAGAGAAAAGGATTTACAAAGTATAAAAAAAGCTTTATACTGTAAGTAACCGATTACTTAAATCAAAAAAAGATTAGTGAGATCCTAAAAGGTTGAATTGTGCTATACAAGAAATCGGTTACTTAGTAGGCTTAGAAAGATTTGTAGAGAAAAATAAGGGGGGAAGTTATGAATAAACAAAAAGCAGCAAAATTGCTACTCTTTTACCAAGATCATCTTATCAACACCATTTTACCTTTTTGGAATTCAGCTGTAGATTTGGAATATGGGGGTATTTTTACCTGTTTTAATAATGAAGGGACACAGCTACTAAGTACAGATAAATATATCTGGTCCCAAGGGCGTTTTATTTGGTGTTGGAGTACTTTGTATGAGATGATAAAGGCAGGAAAGATTCAAGGTGAAGCAGATCGTTATGCTAAGGAAGTCCATCAGGCAATTTCTTTCTTAAAAGAGTATGTTCGATTGGAAAATGGACATTGTGCATTTTTATTAACCAGAGAAGGAAAGAAAAAAGAGCCTATCGCTGGTGCAGGTTATGATACAAGTTTTTATGCAGACGCTTTTGTTATTTTAGGTTTTGCTAAATATGCAAAAGTTTTTCAAGATGTTTATTTATTAGATTGGGTTCTAGATTTGTATGACTCTGTTCAAGAAAGACTCGATAAAGGAGCTTTTAGATGTGAGCCTTATCCCATTCCCAAAGGGTATCAGGCCCATGGTGTTTCTATGATTATGCTTAATGTGACTCAAGAATTATCAGATACTTTAGAGTATTTACAACACCCTAGAGCAAAAGAAATACAAGAGCAAAGTGTTATTTATATGAAAAAAATTATGGATGTATTTTGTGATAAGGAATATCGAATAGCAGAAACCTTGACAATACAGGGGGAGCGAGATGCTAGTTTAGTAAGCCGGCATTTGAATCCAGGACATACTATTGAGTGTATGTGGTTTGTTTTACACACAGCTCAAAGGTGTAATCAGACGGGATATGTAAAAAAAGCAGGTCAAGTAGTAAAAAAGGCTTTTGAATTGGGCTGGGATAAAGAAGATGGAGGATTATTGCGGTTTGTAGATTTTGAGGGTGGGCCTCCTCAAGGAGAGTGGAAGGAAGATCCTCACACATCATTAATTACAAAGACTTGGGATTATAAACTTTGGTGGCCTCATTCAGAGGCATTATACACCACATTACTTTTTTATATTCTTACAAAAGATGAGGTTTATTGGATGAACTATGAAAAGGTTCATCAATATACTTTTCAGGTATTTCCTAATCCAAATAAACAAATAGGCGAATGGATTCAGATTCGAAAAAAGGATGGAGAGCCTATCAATGAAGTAGTGGCTCTTCCAGTGAAAGATCCTTATCATATCTTACGTAATATCTTACTTATTATTGAGTTGTTATATAGTCAAGTCGGGGATAAATAAGTAAATACTTTTATTATAAAAAAACAAGGAGGAAGGAAGAATGGAATCATCGGTAAAACCAATAGAACAAATGAGGGTGGATAACTTACAGTTACAAGTTTTTGAAACAAGAGAAGAAATGGGGATACAAGCTGCTTATGATGTAGCTCGTTATATGAAAGAGTTGGATCAAAAACAAGATCATATTCGAATGATCTTTGCCTCAGCTCCTTCTCAAAATGAATTTTTAAAAGCTTTGATCCAAATCCCAGATTTGCCTTGGAAGAAAGTAGAAGCTTTTCACATGGATGAATATATTGGTTTAGAAGCAGAGGCTCCTCAACGATTTAGTCATTACATTCAAACCCATTTATTTGATCATGTAAAACCAGGAAAAATACATCTTATACAACCTCAAGCAACAGATCCTATCCAAGAATGTAATCGATATAGCCAATTATTACAAGAGGAAAAAATAGATATTGTATGCTTAGGTATTGGAGAAAATGGACATATTGCCTTTAATGATCCACCGGTAGCTGATTTTAATGATCCAGAAGCAGTTAAACTTGTGGAGTTAGAACAAGTTTGTAGGCAGCAACAAGTAAATGACAAGTGTTTTGCTACTATAGAAGAAGTTCCAACCCATGCTATTACTCTTACCATTCCTACGATTATGGGAGCTAGTAAATTATTTTGTATTGTTCCTGGTGCAACAAAAAAGATGGCAGTAAGACAAACTTTGGAAGGACCCATTCATACCCAATGTCCAGCTTCTATCTTAAGACAACATCCTAGTTGTATTTTATACATTGATAAAGATGCAAGAAAGTAGGGAGAAAGAATGAAAACAGTTCTAATCAATGGGAAAATTATTACTCCTATGCGAATCATTGATAATGGTATTTTGGCTTTTGAAGGGGAAAAAATTTCTTATGTAGGTGATAAGAAAGGATATCCCATTACAGAAGAAGATCAAGTTATTGATGTTAAGGGACAGTACATCAGTCCTGGATTTATTGATATTCACACTCATGGAGCAGGTGGGCATGATTTTATGGATGGGACAATAGAAGCTTTTTTGGAGGCTGCTCATACCCATATGGAACATGGAAGTACAACTCTTATTCCGACTACGTTAACTAGTACTATGGAAGATTTATTTCAAACATTAGATTTATTTAAAGAAGCGAAAAGGCAAAATAAAGGTCCCCATCTATTGGGACTACATTTAGAAGGTCCTTATTTTTCCATGGACCAAAGGGGAGCCCAAGATCCTAAATATATTAAAAACCCTGAAAAAGAAGAATATGAGAAAATAGTAGCTTATAGCCCTGATATTGTTCGTTGGACCATTGCACCAGAACTAGAAGGAGCTCTTCCAATGGGAAGTGCTTTAGTTGAAAAGGGTATTGTTCCATCCATTGGTCATAGCAATGCAGTTTATGAAGATGTTCTAAAAGCTTATGAACATGGTTATTGTTTGATGACTCATTTTTATTCTGGCATGTCTACAGTTACAAGAGTCAGAGGGGAAAGGCATGCAGGAGTCATAGAGAGTGGGTATCTCATCGATGAAATGTTTGTAGAAGTGATTGCGGATGGGCTTCATTTACCTAAAAGTTTATTACAATTGATTTATAAAGTAAAAGGATCGGATCGGATTTGTTTAGTAACCGATTCTATGAGGGCAGCAGGATGTGAAGAAGGGGAATATGTACTTGGCAATAAGGAGACAGGGCAGCCAGTTTTAGTGAAAGATGGAGTGGCAAGGCTTATGGATGAAAGTGGTTTTGCAGGAAGTGTAGCTACAGCAGATCGTTTGATTCGAACCATGATTCATGTAGCAGAAGTTCCTTTACAAGAAGCCGTAAAAATGATGACCTTGAATCCAGCCAGAGTCATGAAGATTGATCATAAGACAGGAAGCCTTGCAGTAGGAAAAGAGGCGGACATTATTGCTTTTGATGATAATATCCATGTTTCTAAAGTATGGGTGGGAGGTACTTTAACCAAAGCAGAATAAAAGGTTTATTTTGGAGGAGCTCCTGTCGATGAACGTATAATAAGGCTCGGCTCTAAAGAAATATCCACAGAAGGTAGTGTTGGATTTGTAATTTTATCAAGTAACGTACTACAGGCTAAGGCACCTATTTTATAAGCACTTTGATCAATCGTTGTTAAACTTGGATATGAAATTTCTGAAAGAGGGATATTATCAAAACCCATCAGTGACATATCCTTTGGAACATGAATGTTAGCTTGTTGTAGATGGTGTAGGAGGCTAAGGGCCGTCATATCATTGATACAAAAAACGGCTGTAGGACGAGGAGAAGATTGTAAAAGTCTTTTAGCAAAATATTTTCCGTTTTTATATTCGTATACTTCTGTGCTTGTTTCTATTTCATGAACTCCTTCGATAATGGAATCTGGTGAAAAAGGGATTTGATCCTTAGCTAAGGCGTCTGTAAATCCTCGTAATACTTCACGGCGACTATATCGGGTATTGATAGGGGAGGATACAAAAGCAATATGGCGATGTCCTAGTTCTACCAAATGCCGACCTGCTAAGTATCCTCCTTGATAAAAGTTAAAAGTAATTCGATCTCCAGGTATCGAAATGGATTGATCCATAAATACCATATGAAATCCAGATTGTTGGTATTGTTCTAGAAAATCATGATTGCCACGAATGGAAGCTAAAATAATACCAGCAACCTGCTTTTGTATAAGAGATTCAATAAAGTTTTTTTCTTTTTTAGCATCTCGGTTTACACTACATAAAAATAAATCATAATGATTTTTAGACGCTGTTTCTTCGATTCCTTTTACAAGCATTGTATAGTAAGGATTTGTAATAGTAGGCACAATGACTCCGATATCTGTACTTTTATTTGATTTTAGATTACGTCCAAGTAAATTGGGGGTATAGCCTAATTCTTTTGCTACTCGTAGTACTCGTTCTTGTAACTCTGGACTAACATAATAATCTTTGTTATTCAGTACTCTAGAGACGGTAGCAGCAGAGGTATTGGCCAGTTTGGCAATATCATAAATAGTAGCGCGTTTGGTATGCATGATAACACCTCTTATTTCTCTTATTTATTATTATAGTATCATAAAAAAAGAAAAGAAAGAAGTAGGGAGGAGGTTCCTATGCAAATTCAATTTGATGAGGTCATAAGCCAGCTAATCATTATGACCATGATCATTATCATAGGATATATCGCTAAAAGGTGGAAAATAATAGGAGAAGTAGGGGAGAAAGATATATCTCGACTTGTAGTTAATGTTACAAGCCCTGCTCTTATTATTTCCAGCTTATCAATTTCTTTAGATGAAAAGGTTTCTCAAAATATTATTATAGTTGCAATCATTACAATTGGATTATTATTAGGATCTTATGTAATCAGCTCATTGCTATTACGATTTAAATCGTATCAAGAAGAGGAGAGGGTTATTTATCATTTTAGTATGATTTTTGGAAATGTAGCTTTTTTAGGATTTCCCATGTGTTATGCGCTTTTTGGAAAAGAAGGACTTCTTTATGCCTCCGTTTACTCTGGGATACAAGATTTATTTTTTTGGTCTTTAGGTGTTCATATTTTAGCAAAACAAGGTGAAAAATTAAAATTAAAAAATGTATTAAATCCTTGTATGAGTGCATTAATAGTAGGATTTTTGGTATTGATCTTTAAAATATCCATACCAAGTACAATAGAAAAAGTCCTTACTTCTATTGGTAATGCAACCATTCCTTTGGCTTTAATGCTAGTAGGGTCCAGTTTTTTTAATTGTAAAATAAGTAAAAGCGTGTTAAAACAAATGGTATTTCCATCAATCATAAAATTATTACTGATACCATTATTTGGAGGTCTTGTTCTTTTTTTAATTCCAATACCAGAGCTATTAAAATATATTATGTTGATTGAATTATCAATGCCTTGTGCAGCATCAAGTGTTGTCTTGACCAAAAATTATGGTAGAGATCATGTACTTGCATCCACTGTTGTTATGTATATGACAGGATTTAGTTTACTTACCATACCGATCGTTATTTCCATAATAAACAGCCTTTGGTAATGAAGAAAGGAGATGGGGGTTGATGAAGTATAGTATATGCTCTACATGGGGGAAAAAAATAATAGGCCCTTAGAAGATGTAGTACAAATAGCTTGTGAGTTGAAGTTAGATGGAATTGAAATCTGGGATGAACATATCCATGATTATCTTCAAAGGCATAATTGTACGATAACAGAACTGAAAAGATATCTCGACGGGAATCATTTACAGTGTTCTGGGATTGCTCCTTACTTTGATTTTTTAGGAAATGGAGGAATAGAAAAAACATTGAAATAGCAGAAAGAGCCATTGAATATGCAAAGCAGATGAATTGTAATATGATTCGTACTTTTGTGGCATGGAAACCATCGAAAGATCTTACGAAGAAAGAATGGAAACTTTGTGTAGATGGATTACGAGAGATTACCAATAGGATTAAAGATGAAAAAATCTATTTTGCACTAGAAACCCATAATAATCAACCCATTGCTGTTAATGAAGAAGATTATAAAAGACTAGAAAAGGTTATTAAAAAAGGAAATATTGAAGTTGGTTTAATGCTTACTGTTCGTTTCATGTCTTCGATTTATACAATAAAACAAATTATTGAACGAGGAGAGATAGGTCAACTTCTTGGTGTTAAAATTTTTAGTCCTCAACGATTAAGAGCAGAAGAAAGGCTTGATTGGCCATTGAGTTTGATAAAAAAGCTAAAAAAGTTAAATTAATTTAAATAAATAAAAGTGATTTTATTAAGAATAGATAAATAAACAATGACAGAACAATCTAAACCTTGACAGAAAAGAATTTGTAGATTATGATTATTGCAAATCAAGTAGATTAAAAACGATGAAGAGAAATAGTAAAAATGGAGTCTTTTTACAGAGAGGAAATCCAGGGCTGTAAGATTTCTAAAAGATCATTTTAAACCCGTCTCAGAGTTCTAGATTGAAATGCAAGTAGATACTGGCGGTTTCCTACCGTTATCAGGAACCAAGTGGATTTATACTTAGTATAGATCAACAAGGGTGGTACCGCCGAATAACCTCGGTCCCTTTCGGGACAGGAGGTTATTATTTTTTTAAAAGGGAAAGGAGATTAAAAATGGGAAAGAAAGAAAAAATGGTTCAACAAATTACATCTATGCAAGAGGATTTTGCACAATGGTATACAGATGTAGTAAAAAAAGCGGAACTCATCGATTATTCTAGTGTTCGGGGCTGTATGATTATACGTCCTTATGGATATGCTATTTGGGAAAACATTCAGAAAGAGTTAGATACACGTTTTAAGGCTACCGGACATGAAAATGTATATATGCCCATGTTTATTCCAGAAGGATTATTACAAAAAGAAAAAGATCACGTAGAAGGTTTTGCACCTGAAGTAGCTTGGGTGACTCATGGAGGAGAAGAAAAATTAACAGAAAGACTTTGTGTCCGTCCAACATCAGAAACTTTGTTTTGTGAACATTACAGTAATGTGATTCAATCCTACCGAGATTTACCTAAATTATACAACCAATGGTGTTCTGTGGTTCGATGGGAAAAAACGACTCGTCCTTTCCTTCGTACGTTAGAATTTTTATGGCAAGAAGGACATACAGCTCATGCCACCCAAGAAGAGGCACAAGAAGAAACCCTTCGCATGTTAAATGTATACGCTGAGTTTTGTGAAAATGTTTTAGCGATTCCTGTTATTAAAGGTCAAAAGACAGAGAAAGAAAAATTTGCAGGTGCCATGGCTACGTATACTATTGAAAGCCTAATGCATGATGGGAAAGCCCTACAATCAGGAACCAGTCATAATTTTGGAGATGGCTTTGCAAGAGCTTTTGATATTCAATATACGGATCAAAACAATGAGTTACAATATGTCTACCAAACCTCTTGGGGCGTGACAACACGTTTAATTGGAGCTGTAATCATGGTTCATGGAGATGATAGTGGGTTGGTACTTCCACCTGCTCTTGCACCCTTACAACTTGTGATTATTCCTATTGCTCAACACAAACCAGGTGTATTAGATAAAGCCTATGAAATAAAAGAACAATTAAGCAAATCCGTACGAGTAAAAGTGGATGATACAGATAAGATGCCTGGTTGGAAGTTTAGTGAGCATGAGATGAAAGGCGTTCCTCTCCGATTAGAAATTGGTCCTAAAGATATAGAAAAACAGCAAGTGGTTTTAGTTCGTCGTGATACAGGGGAAAAACTTTTTGTGCCTATGGAAGAATTAGAAGAAAAGGTTCCTCAGTTAATGGAACAAATACAAAAAGATCTTTTAGAAAAAGCAAGACAACATCGAGATAAGCATACGTATATCGCACATACCTTAGAAGAATTTGAAAAAACAGTAGTAGAAAAGCCAGGCTTTATCAAAGCCATGTGGTGTGGAGATGTAGATTGTGAAAATGAGATCAAGGAAAGAACAGGAGCTACTGCGCGTTGCATTCCTTTTGAACAAGAAGATTTAGGCTCTACTTGTGTTTGTTGTGGTAAACCAAGCAAACATATGGTATATTGGGGAAAAGCATATTAAAAAAATTTTCTAACCAAGGGGGCAGTCATGATGAAAGAAAATAAGGGTTATAAAAATCGTAGAAAGGAAATTCTTTCTGTTTTAATGAAATATGGAGTTAAAGAAGGAATTAATACAAATGATCTCCCTTTGCGCTTTCGTTTGGCTTTAGAAGAATTAGGACCTACCTTTATTAAAATTGGTCAGATCTTATCTACACGCCCTGATTTACTGCCCCCTCCTTACATTGATGAACTACAAAAATTACAAGATAATGCGATGCCAGAACCTTATTCTGTCATACAAGAACTTTTAGAAAAACAATTTCCACAGGGTATGGAACAAGTTTTTACGTCTTTTGAAGAAATCCCTTTTGCCTGTGCTTCTTTATCAGAAGTGCATAAAGCCATTTTAAAAAATGGTACATCAGTAGTTATTAAAATTCAAAGGCCAAAGGCAAAAGAAATGATGGAGCGGGATATTGAAATTTTAAAAAAGGTATCTGGATTTATCAAATGGACACCCTTTGATACGCCTTTTGATCCCATTGAAGTTTTAGACGAGATTTGGGTTTCAACGAAAAAAGAATTGGATTTTTTACAAGAAGCAGAAAATATGAGGAGATTTTGTTATCACCATCGGAAAATAGAAAAAATCTCCTGCCCTAAAGTATATCAAAAGTATAGTAGTTCTCAAATTTTAGTCATGGAATATATTGAGGGTATTAAAATTGGAGATATACAAAAGCTAAAAGAAAAAGGATATGACGTAGAGAAGATAGGGAAAGATTTTGTTAATGATTATCTTCAACAAATATTTGAAGATGGTTTTTTCCATGCAGATCCGCATCCTGGTAATATTCTGATTCGAGGAGATCAAATTGTATATCTCGATTTTGGCATGATGGGAGAGTTAAATTCGGCATTACAGGGACGATTTAATCAATTTTTATATGCGGTGAGTATGAAGGATGTTCATGGAATGACTTCCACAATTGCTAAAATTGGAGTGATTCGAGGAAATTTTAATAAGAGGCAGCTGCATGATGATGTAGAAAATATGTATGACAAGTATATTGATCAACCTTTGTCAGATATCCAACTTCCTGAAATGATGGAAGAAGTCATGAAGATTTGTAAAAAAAATAATATTATTATACCTAGGGACTTAACGTTACTTCTTAGAGGTTTAATTACTATCGAAGGAACGGTAGGACAGCTAACTCCCAATATCAATATCATGGACATTGTAGCACCTTATGTAAAAAAACAAATGATACAAAACCGAAACATAAAAGAAGATTTTTTTCAAATGGCAGAAGATTTTTATCTTACATCTAAAAACGGATTCAAATTGCCTTTACGATTTTTAGAACTAATCGATCAGTTGTTATCAGGAAATTTTAAAATACAAATGAACCATATTTACTTAGAAAAAGCCATTCATGAATTAAGTAAGATGGTGAATCGATTAGTATTTGGAGTCATGATAGCAGCTTTTTTAATTAGTTCTTCCATTGTGATGAATGCCAACCTTACAACCATTGGTTTTTTAGGATATATAACAGCAGGAATTTTAGGAATATGGTTAATGGTTTCGATTCTTCGTTCTGGAAAATTGTAAAGGACTCTTGAATTTTCCAAGAGCCCTTCTTTTTTCTCTTATTTTAATAGACATTAACCTCTGTAGCACCGTAATTTCTTAAAATATTGGCAACTTCACTTACTTTGTCATCCGTTTGTTTCATAGTTAAGACATATTTCCCTTGCTTAACATAGTTTTCATATTGCTTACTTTCTTCTTCGGGAATTCCCAAATCTACTAATCCACCGACAATTCCACCCGTAACAGCACCGGATAATAAACCTGCCAAAGGACCAGCTGCTGCAATCATACCTAAACCGGGAAGAGCAAAAGTTCCTGCTCCAATGAGGAGCCCTGCTAATCCTCCTAAAACGCCACCAGCTGTCACGCCATCAGATATATTATCATTTGTGAAGGTATCTCCATTTCCCTCTTCTAAATCACCATCATCTGCTTTTGCTAAAATAGAAATATCATCCATACGCAATCCACGGTTTTTAATTTCATGAGCTGCATTTTCTGCTTCATCCCTGGTACTAAATACACCTACGATTGTTTTTTCCATGGGTATCCTCCTTTATATGTTTAAAAATAATTTTAATCCTTCATAGTTTTACCATAAGGGCGTATAATATACCTGTTCCATTAAAACTTATGGGAGGATGCACTATAGACATCTGTGTTGAATGTCGAATGAATATACGGCTTACTTCCAGTTTATTTCGGCTATGAGCATGTAGATCTATAAATAAACCTTAGATAGGAAACAAGAAGAATAGGAGGTGAATATATGAAAGAAATGAAACTTCCATCAAAAGTACGTTATATATTAGAAGTTCTTGAAAAAGCAGGGTATGAAGGTTATATTGTAGGAGGTTGTGTTCGAGATCGTTTGCTTGGAAAAGACCCTATGGATTGGGATATTACGACTTCTGCTAGACCGGAGGAAATCAAAAAATTATTTAAAAAAACAGTGGATACAGGTATTGCTCATGGAACGGTTACTGTTGTATTAGAAAAAGAAGCTTTTGAAGTAACAACCTACCGTATTGAAAGAGAATATGTGGATTATCGGAGGCCTTCTGAAGTTGTATTTACAAATAACATTACAGAAGACCTCAGAAGACGAGATTTTACAATGAATGCCATTGCTTATCATCCTACCATTGGTTTTATAGATCCATTTGGAGGAAGAAAAGATTTACAAAAACAGATCATTCGATGCGTAGGAAGTCCAGAAGAACGTTTTCAAGAAGATGCTCTTAGAATGCTTCGAGCCATCCGATTTTTAGCCCAATTGGATTTTGAGATTGAAACGCAAACATATCAGGCCATCCAAAAACAAGCTATTTTAATTCAACACATTAGTGCAGAACGAATTCGAGAGGAATTAAATAAAATTTTGCTTTCGCCTCATCCCAAAAAATTTATGGAATTAGAAGAAAGTGGGTTATTAAGTTTTGTTTTGCCAGAATTTCAAGCTTGTATAGGTGTTGAGCAAAACCATCCTTATCATTCTTATACAGTAGCAGATCATATTTTAGAAACAGTGGAAAAGGTGCCAGCTACTATACCTTATCGTTGGACCATGCTTTTGCATGATATTGGTAAACCCTTAACCCGAACCATTGATCAAAGAGGAATTCATCATTTTTATGGACATGTGGAAAAAAGCGTAGAACTTGCCCATAAAATTTTGCGACGTTTAAAATTTGATAATAAGACCACAAAGCAAATTTTACGATTAATAAAAGCTCATGATGATCATCTAGAAGAAAATGAAAAACAGATACGACGGACTGCTAGTCGCATAGGAGAAGATATTTTTTTAGATTTATTAGAAGTTCAAAGAGCAGATATTCAGGGGCAAAGTCCTGAAAGAATGAAAGAACGATTAGAAAAAATAGATCGAATTCAAAAGATTTTTATGAAAATAAAAGAAGAAAAACAATGTATGAGTTTAAAAGAGTTGGCAATTGGTGGAAAAGATCTAAAAGAGATGGGCCTGACCCAAGGGAAAATAATAGGAAAAATTCTAGATCAATTATTGCAATATGTGATAGAATATCCAGAAAAAAATACAAAGGAAGAATTAATGACTTTGGCCATAATTTTAATAAAGAAATAATCCTGTCCTCATAAAATCCTTTCTTCTTACATATATAATAATGATGGTTTGATTTAAGAAGTGGGGTGCTACAGGTGGCAGATATTTATTTTCAGGTAGTAAAAAATTTTGGCATGGAACTTAAGAACTATAAAAAAATGTGGAATATTTATTTATGTAATACGGATCAAGGGTTAAAAATTTTACAACCCGTTCGGGGCCAAGAGGGACGAATTTGGTTTCAACATAGTACAAAAGAACATTTATATAGACAAGGTTTTAAGCAAATTTCAAGATTTTATTTATCAGAACAGGAAACTCCTTACTATACCTACAATCGACAACGATATGTACTGGAGGATTGGGAGGACGGAGAAGAGTTAGATTATACGGATTTCGAATCCATTCAACAAGTGACAGAATTATTAGGTTCTTTTCATCAAGCATCAAAAGGAATGTGTCCTTTTAAAGAAGCAGATATTGTTTCATATTATTCTATGTTTCCTAATCAAATGGAAAAAAGAACAATGGAATTACACCGTTTTCGAAAAAGAGTATATGAACATCGAAGACTTTCTGATTTTGACTTATTACTGATTCGGTATTATTCTTATTATTATGGATTAGCATTAGAATCTTTAACCCTTTTAGAACAAGGACCATGTCAAGTTGTAATGAATACACTTAAAAAAGCACATTATGTATGCCATGGAGATTTTACTCATCATAACGTGAGAAAGACAGAAAAGGGATGGAGGATTAGCGATTTTTCTCTCTGTTCATATCATATTCCAATCTATGAATTTACACGTTTTGTCAATAAAACCATGCGAAAAAGTCAATGGAGTGTTGAAAGGGCTTTAAAAATGTTTGAAATTTACAAGCAATATATTTATGAATCCAAGGGAATGGAACAGTTATTTTTAAGTTTATTAATGTTTCCAGAGGAATTTTGGAAACTTTGTAATTTATATTATAATCAACGTCGAACCTATCCTTCTAAAAAATATTTAGAAAAAATGCAAGAATTGATAGAAACACAAGAGGAACACCAACAGTTTTTAAAGGAAATGAAAAAACATTTACTTTAATTGAAAATATGAATACAAAAGATGAGGTGAAATGGGTTGATTACAAATATTTTAATTTGTGATGATGAGCTTTGGCATCGTAAAGTTTTACGAGGTTTTATTATGGAAGTGGTAGAAGAAAAAAAGGTTTGCATTGAAGAAGCAGAATCGGGGATAGAAGCCATTGAAAAATGCAAGAAGCAAAAATATGAAATTATTTTTATGGATATTAAGATGGGGGCCTATTCCGGTTTGGAAGCGGGAAAAATCATTCGCAAACAAGATCCTTTTACGCATATTGTTTTTGTTACTTCCTATAATGCCTATGTGTTTGATGCCGTAAAACAAACCCATTGTTATGACTATATTTTAAAGCCAGTAAAAAAAGAGGAGTTTCACAAAACACTTCAAGGGTTATTAAAAAAGATATATGAACCTATGGTGGAATCAACAGATATGGGAAAAGAAAAAAATATATTAAGGATTCAACTGGAAGAAGATCCTATTTCCATTCCTTTTACGGATATTTTGTTCATCGAAAAAAAAGAGAAACTCTCAGTGATTCATACATACCATCAAATTTTTTATTCCAAGCTTTCTTTAGGAGAATTAGAAGATCAACTTACAACTGATTTTTTTCGAACTCATAAATCTTATATTGTAAATATGGAAAGCATTTCATCCCTAAGACCTTTTACATCTTATACAGATGAAATTTTTTTCCAATCTTATTCTATAACAGCAAAATGTAGCGCTAGAAAAAGAAAAGAACTTAAACAAAGGTTAAAATATTACAAGAAAGGAATATAAATTTTACGTTTGCAATTCTTATACGACGCTGGGCTTATTTATACTTGTTATTTTTCAGAAAAATTGTTATTCTAACAATAAATCAAGGAAGGCGTATAATAATCCTTTCCAATTGTTCGTGTGCTCCTTTTATAAAAAGTTTGGAAAATCCTTTCGCCTTTATTTGTCTTTCCTTGATTATCCCTATTGAGAAAGAGATAATACAAGCCCAAGTATTATCTCTTTTTTGTTTCTGCGGATTTTCGTTGAGTTTTATTCTACCTTTCGTTATAATAAGAAAGAAGTTGATGAAAGAGGTGAATCGTAATGAGTCAAAGTAAAAACAAACCGAAAAAGAATACAAATTCGGCTCGGCAACAAATGGATACAATCAAAAAAATATTATGGATTGGAGGAGTTGGACTGGTAGTCATGATTATTACTACGTTAGTAGTCTCTTATATTGTGACGAAAGATAAAAAAAGACCCAGTCCAGAATTAGAAAAACAACTGACTCCTGTAGAAGAAGAGAAGAAAAACAACAAAGTATCCAAGGTTTTAGGAGTCATTCATCACATTGAAGATGAGGATGGAAGAGTAGAGATTTATGACATTGAAAAAGAGGGAAAATTAACTTTATTTGTAGATGGTACTGTAGAGCTTAAAGATCAATATGGTCAAGCTATGACTTTGTCTCAATTTCGCACAGGAGATATTGTGCAGGTTAAGTATGCGGAAGAAGGGCAAAAAAATAAACCAGAATACATGAAAATAAGTTCAGAAACTTGGATCCACCAAAATATAAATAATCTAAAATTAAATATAGAACAAAAACAAATACAAGTAGGAAGTAGCACATATCATTATACAGATGCGTTAGTTACGAGATATAAAAATCAACCCTTTGATTTAACCACATTAGATTCTATTGACGAAGTAACATTAAAAGGGTATAAAGATCAAGTACTAACGATTATTTTAGAAAAAAGTCATGGATATGTAACAGTAGAAAATTATGAAAAGTATGAAGAAGGAACTATAGAAATTGATACGAATATTGTGCTTCCTTTAAAAGAAGCCAACCAAGTCCCAGTATTAGAAGGGATTCATAAAATTGTCATTCATCAAGCAGACAAACAGCCTTTTACGACTCAAATCATGGTTGAATCAGGAAAAAATTCAATAGTAAATCCTGGAGAAACACCACCAAAAGTAGGAGCCCTAGAGTTTCAAGTAAATGTAAAAGGATATGATCTTTATATTGATGATACCCAACAGCCTGTATCTACTCAACCTATGAACCTTAATTATGGAGAGTATAAGGTAGTTATTCGGAAGCAAGATTATGAAGATTGGACAGGAACCATTAAAGTTCATCAACCTTATACGAAAGTAAAGGTAGACCTTATTCAACAAGCTAAGTTTATTCATATGCAAACCAACCCTTCAGGGGCAGAAATTTATATAGACGATAATTTTGTAGGATATTCTCCTGTATCTACTCCTTTAGAACTAGGAGAACACAAAGTTTTGCTTCGAAAGGAAGGTTTTCAATCCAAAGAGCATACTATCACAATTAAGAAAGACAACGAAGACGTATACTATACTTTTCCGCCACTAGAACCTAAAGAAGATCTTTCAGAAACAGAGACAACAACGGAAAACACCGAGGAATCGGAGGAATAGAGACCAAAGGATCATCCATAATAGAAAAGGAGTGATAAGGCATGGAGTATATGAAAAAATATGAAGAATGGCTAAAAAATTCATACTTTGATGAAGATACAAAAAAAGAACTTTTAGGCATCCAAGAAGACAAAAAAGAAATTCAAGATCGATTTTACAAAGATTTAGAGTTTGGAACGGGAGGACTTCGGGGAATCATAGGAGCAGGTACCAACCGAATGAATCGTTATACGGTGCAAAAAGCTACCCAAGGCCTTGCCAACTATATTTTAAAACAAGAGGCAGAAGGAGCAAAAGGAGTAGCTATTGCCTATGACTCTAGGTATATGTCAGCTGAATTTGCACAAGAGGCGGCTTTGGTCCTTAATGGGAATCACATTTCTACCTATTTATTTGAAAGTCTTCGCCCTACTCCAGAACTATCCTTTGCAGTGCGAGAATTAGGGTGTGCAGCAGGGATTGTCATTACAGCCAGTCATAATCCCCCAGAATATAATGGATATAAGGTATATGGAAGAGATGGCGGACAAGTGCCCCCACCATGGGATGAAAAAATCATAGAAGAAGTCAATCAAATTCAAGATTATAGTCAAGTAAAACGGATGGAAAAACAAAAAGCCATCGAGCAAGGGTATTTTCATATCATCGGAGAAGAAATGGATAGAAAGTATCTAGATGCAGTAAAAAAACAATGTATTTTACCTCAAATCATTCAAAATGCAAAGGATCTTAGAATTGTATATACGCCGCTACATGGTACAGGTAATATTCCTGTTCGTCAAGTTTTAAAAGAAGTTGGCTTTCAAAATGTATGGGTGGTCCCAGAACAAGAAAAACCTGATCCACAGTTTTCAACAGTTTCCTATCCCAATCCTGAAGATCCTAAGGCCTTTACCTTTGCGATTGATCTAGCAAAAGAAAAAAATGCAGATCTGATTATTGGTACAGATCCAGATGCCGATCGAGTAGGAGTTTTGGTGAAGGATGAGACAGGCGAATACATCGTATTGACGGGAAATATGACGGGAGTATTATTAATGGACTATATCATTGGGCAAAAAAAAGCGCTGGATATGTTGCCTAAGAATAGTGCAGTACTTACTACCATCGTTAGTACCAAAATGAGCAAAGCCATTGCAGATTATTACGGAATTACCCTTTTTGAAGTGTTAACAGGATTTAAATTTATTGGAGAAAAGATCAAAGAATTTGAAGAAAATGGGGAATATACTTATTTATTTGGTTTTGAAGAAAGCTATGGTTATCTAGCAGGGACCCATGCAAGGGATAAGGACGCCGTTGTTGCTACCTTATTAGTTTGTGAATTGGCTGCTTTTTATAAAAGCCAAGGAATGAATTTATATGAGGCCCTTCAAACCTTATATAAAAAATATGGGTATTATAAAGAAGAACTTCGTTCCCTTACCCTAAAAGGAATTGAAGGAATGGAAAAAATTCAAATGATTTTAAGTCAGCTTCGAAAGCATCCACCTACCTCTTTTGCAGATAAAGACGTGGTAGAAATAAGAGATTATGATCAGCAAAGGAGTTATCATTTAAAAACAGGAACAGAGGTACCGATTATGTTGCCTTCTTCCAATGTATTATATTTTGTTTTAGAAGACGCTTCATGGTTCTGTGTAAGGCCTTCTGGAACAGAACCAAAAGTGAAATTTTACTTTGGAGTAAAGGCAAAGGAAGAAAACATAGCAGAACAAAAACTACGATCCTTATGCGAATCGGTCATGGATCACATGAAACAAATTCTTTCATAGATTTTTTCACCCCCCTTTCCTATTGAACATAGTATGTATATAGGTATCGATACAAGGTGTTTGTTTTTATAAGGAAGCAGAAAATATGGAAAAGGTAGGGGTAGATATGCTAAGGATTGGAGATATTGTGACCCGTAGATCGTATGGGAGTGATATATATTTTCGAATTATTGGAATTCAGCCAAGAGGATACGTAGATTTAGTGGGGATTGATTATCGTATTCGTGCAGATGCTCACCCGATGGATTTAAATATAATAGAAAAACAAAGTTGGCTAACAGATCGACTTTTCTTTGCCAGCCAGGTAGATCAAAGAATTGCCCAAATTGTAAGAGAACGAAAAAAAACAGATCAAGAAAAATATCAAGGTAAAAATGTAGTAAGGAAGACAGGAAAGGTTTTACACATGGATGGAGATCCTATGTATCTTACGATTTGTATGAATTATTATAAAAAGCTGGGCATTCATGCTTATGGAGAAACAGTAATTGAATCCCAGCAACCCCAACAAATAAAAACTTTATTGAAAAAATATCAGCCGGATATTGTGGTGATTACAGGCCATGATTCCATTGCAAAAGATAAGGATCAAAAAAATATTCAAAATTATCGAAGTTCTGCTTATTTTGTGGAAGCAGTTAAGGAAGCCCGTCAGTATGAAGCTGACATGGATACTTTAGTTATTTTTGCTGGCGCTTGTCAATCCTATTATGAAGAGATTATTCAAGCAGGTGCCAATTTTGCTAGTTCCCCTCAGCGTGTTATGATTCATGCATTAGATCCCGTTTTTATTACAGAGAAGATTGCCTATTCCTCTGTAAAACAGGTCTTAACCATTGAAGAAATCTTATCCAATACCATTACTAATATTCAAGGTATCGGAGGTTTTGAAACCCGTGGAAAAGCAAGGGAAGGAGCTCCTATGACATAAAAGATAAGATTCCATCATATATTTTACTAACTGAAACAGGAATTAATCATAAAAGAGGGGGATTTAAATGAAAAAAATCATAGGTCTAGTAATAACTATAGGGCTTCTATTTTCTTTCTTAGGTGGTTGTAATCCACGGGTAAAGGAACCTGGTGATGTAGGTACTCCTCTAGAATTTATTATTCTTGACGAAGATGAAATTCCAGAAAAATTACAACAAAAAATAGAAGAAGAAAAAGAAAAACCTTTTCAGCTTAGTTTTTCAGATGGAAAAGATTTATACATCGTAATTGGCTATGGACAGCAAGAGACAGGAGGCTATAGTATAAAGGTTCATACTGTGGAAAAGCAACCAGAGTCTATTCGAGTTATAACAGAGCTTATAGCACCCAAAAAAGGGGAAACGGTGATAGAAGTTTTAACCTATCCTTATATTGTAATGAAAACAAAAGATTTGCAACTTCCTGTAGAATTTGAAACAATTCCTTAAATCACAATCAATCTTCTAAAATGTGTGAAAAATTTTATTATACTTTTATTTTGAATAAGTATTGACTTGAGTCGTGGAATTTGATATAATTAAAAACTTTTTGACAAATTCCTGTTTTTGTGTTATAATACTCCTATTGACAAATGATGAGGTGATAGGATGATTGCAAAAAGTGATATTTTGCAAGTGAAAAAAGACATCGAAGGATTTGTCGGAAGTAAAGTTCGAGTGAAGGCCAATAAAGGTAGAAAAAAGATCGTAATAAAAGAAGGCATTCTTGAAAACACATACCCAAGCATTTTTGTTATTCGAATACAGAACGAATTTGAAGATACATTTCGTAGCATTTGTTACAGTTATACCGATATATTGACTAACACTGTTGAACTCTCCCTTTGCAAAGAACAATAAAATCTCTTACAGTAGTCATAAATTCCCTCCCTACCTTAATATACTTAATATAGACAAAGGTATGAGGAGGGAATTTTTATGTCATTAGAACTCATGAAAGACAAAATTATGCTGGATCAGAGAGTTGGTAAAGAATCAGTTCAAATTATTTTAGAAGATGATGTAATTGTACCTGATATTAAACCAGACATAGGTAAGATACTCCAAGTAGAAGGCAAAATCGATCTTGATCCCATTGAAATTAGTTCTGATCGAGTTAGTTATACAGGGAAGATGCAAGTACAAATTCTTTATGCAGCCCAAGGAGCAGACAAACCTGTACATAATATGACTGCCGTATTTGGGATTGAAGATTTTATTCACCTAGAAGGCGCTCAAAAAAATATGACAGGAGAAGTCCAATGGGAAATTGAACATTTGGACTATAAGTTAGTAAATGAAAGAAAGCTCCATATTCAAACGGTTGTACAGATTACGACTACAGTAATGCAAATGACACAAAATGAAGTTCTTGTGGATATCAAAGGATTGGGAGGAATACAAACACAAACTCAGCCTTTATCCATAAGTCGTATTATTCACAATAACCAAGAGAACTTTGTTATCAAAGATGAACTTTCCGTTCCAGCAGGAAAACCTAACATTCAAGAAGTATTACGTTTTCATACCACAGTTATTAATAAAGATGTAAAAGTGGTAGAAAATCGAATCGTTCTCAAAGGAGATCTTCATCTCTGTATTCTCTATACAGGGTATCACGATGAAATGCCAGTCCAATTTATTGAGTATGAGATTCCTTTCAATGGTGTTTTAGAGTGTGCAGGTGTTACAGAAGTTGATGTGGATATTGTAGAAAAATATATACAGGTAAAACCAGATCTAGATGGGGAGGAAAGGGTCTTAGAAATAGAAGTGGTTGTAGGAGCAAAAGTAAAAATCACTTCTACAGAAACCCTTCAGATTATTGATGATGCTTATTGTCCAGGCAAAAAAATGCTTATTAAAAGAGAGCCTGTTGAATATCAAAAAGTCATTTGCCAAAATAAATCCCAGTCAGTTTTAAAAGAGGCTATTCAGATTAGAAATGAAATCCCTTCCATTAAAGAAGTTTATTATGTAACAGGGACTCCTAAAGTAGAAGAGATTAAGATTGTAGAAGATAAAGTAGTCGCAGAAGGAGTTGTATTTATTAAATTATTTTATGCCACAGAAGATCCACAGCATTTCATATATGCTTATGAGGAAACCATTCCTTTTAGACAGGTAATAGAAACAAAAGGGGCTACGTTGGATATGCAAGTTTCTATTAAATCTTTTTTAGAATATATCAGCTGTACTGTCTTAAGCAAGGAAGAGGTAGAGGTACGCATTTCTCTTTCTTTTGATGTAGTTGTATTTCAAGAACAACAATTTCATCCGATTACAATGATTGAAGTACAAGATTTAGATCCCAATGTGGTAAAGAAAATTCCTAGCATGATTATATATGTTGTGCAAAAAGGGGATAGTTTGTGGAAAATTGCAAAAAGATATAATACAACTGTGGATGAATTAGCTCTTTTAAATGATATAGAAGAGTTAGATAAAATTTATCCAGGGCAAAAACTTTTAATTTTAAAAAAAATAATAGATCTTTAATTTGATATTAATGTATAAATCTCCATTCAAGGTGCAAAATAAACTTGAATGGAGGTGCTTTTATGAAGAAGTCCATAAGAAAAACGGAGCGATTTCCAAAGAAACAAACTCGCTCCTTTCCTAAATCAGTTCTTCAAGCTGCTCAAAGAGAATCAGAAGGATATACGGGGGTAGAAGATACAAAGATGTTAGAGGAGATGGCTAAGGAGCTGAATCC
>FZPS01000051.1_pt205 | contig 20974 bp, 19 predicted proteins | sample 1817821 | NCBI WGS metagenome assembly FZPS01 (sample SAMEA104158645, study PRJEB21678) | metagenome | place: Germany | collected 2015-04-21 | reverse complement strand
GCCCGGTTCGGTAATCCCGCCTGGGCGAAGCGTAATTCAATGTGTACTTCGCACAAACGCTCCTGTTCAGTTTTCAAAGAACCTAATACTGCGTAAACTAATTCCTTCACGCCCGGCTGCCCCGCAGCCGGAACTCTATCATAACAATTTTTCGACTTACTGTCAACAGTCCTTTTTTTGGAATTTTTTACCCCGACTGCCGACATGTATAACTCTGCTAGATAGTGGCAAAAATACCCATTATTTCAGGCTTTATAATTAGCAGCGCAAAAAACATATTAGCATGGTTTAAAAAGTTTGTCAACCGGAATCGGGAATACTTTTTTCATAGTTTTTTAGATCAAACAGCCCGTCTTCTTCACTAATCTGATCAACGGTCTTGCCGGAAAGCACGGAATTGGGACACATTTCGACAATATTGCCGCTGCCTGCATAGGAGTCATTCTTTTTAATCAGCAGCCAAGAATCTTCGCCATAAAGTCTTTTTTTAGTCTTCACCAAAACCCAGTCGCCCTTCAGCTTCGAACCATAGAGTGTAAATTCAAGTACCCCGCCGGGCAGCCATTTGTCATGGAGATTGCATTCAGGGTCAACATCTTTCGGTTTGTATTCTCCCTGATCCCAGATAATTACTTTGCCCGACCCGTAATCATTCCCCGGAATTACTCCCTCGAAATCCTTGTAGCCGTATACATGATCCTCTACCCGGATGGCCAAACGCTTTTCTGACGGTCTAATGCTGGGGCCTTTGGGAACAGCCCAGGAAACAAGCACACCGTCCATCTCCAGGCGAAAATCCCAGTGCATATGAGTGGCATGGTGCTGTTGTACAACAAACAATAGTGTCTTGTCGGGCACTCTTTCACCTCTTTATCATTACTGCTAAAGTAAAAAGTATGAGCCTCACCAGTATTATATTAACCTGTCTGCAACTATGAGTCAAAATTCTCCGCAGGTATTTTCGGACCGGACGGAAACTCCAGGTTTATTACGGTATCGGGAACTTCTCCCGGGTAGATGGCGTCAACCAACGGTACGGTTACGGAGACTGTCGTTACATCGGATATAAAGGGGATTACCACCTGTATATCGGAACTGATTTCCAGGTAAATTTTATGCCGGACCTGGTTAATACCGGCTTCTTCAAACTCATCAATAATCCTTGTGCCGACATAACCTACCGGTGTGAGTGTAACGGTAATTTTCGGGCCGGTGTTGGCAAATATCAAACTCCCGAAAACTTGCCCCAACGGTATGCGGATTTTTTCCCTGCTCAAGGCAAGCAGAGCATCCTTAACGCATAATGTAGTTTCGGACATGAAGCTGTTTACCTTCATATTGTTGACCTGGGCCAAAACAATCCTGCCCCTGTTATCTTTGTTCACGATAATAAAATCCCGGTAATCAAGGGCGCCGGCTGTTTTTTCCCTGATGGCATTATTGACGGCTTCGTTTGCCAGGACATCGGCTTTAGCCCGGGCATAGGCCAGTACGGTGGGGCGAATATTGTGTTCAACCAGAGCCAAAAAACGCAGGACAATAAAAATAAAGACAGCAAGTGACAGAAATATTACCGCTTCCCTGCTTATTTTTAATTGCCGGCGGTACAAAAAATATCACTCCCGTTATAGTTCGCTATATTATATGTATGCAGTAAAAAGACAATTCGATAACGGGGAGATTTAACGATAAAAATCTTTAGTAAAGTGCCGGGGCGGCAGTCATGCTGCAGTTTTAGGAGCAGACGAACTACAACACAAAAAAAGGCTGCTGCAACAACATACAGCTGTTTGGCAGCAGCCTTTTTATTAACAAAATATATTACTCTATTTTGATAAACCTGCGTTTGCCTACCTGAATGACTGTTCCCGGTTCTGCCGGCAGTTCTGCCGCAAGATCAGTTATTCTGGCACCGTTCACCTTTACTCCGCCCTGCTGAATAAGGCGGCGGGCTTCACTGTTGCTGGGAACAAGCTTGGCAAAAGTAAGCAGCTGCAGCAATTTTACCTTGCCGTCCTCGGCGATTGTGCTTGCATCCACCTCCGGGATGTTGTCGGGCAGACCGCCTTGCTGGAAGACCTGCTTAAATTCTGCCTCAGCCCTGTCGGCAGCCTCCCGGCCATGATACAGAGAAACAATCCGATGAGCCAGTCTCATCTTGGCATCGCGGGGGTGAAGCGACCCGTCTTTTAGCCACCGCTCTACGGCCGCCACTTCCTCAACGGAAAAATCGGTGGCTAGCCGGTAGTATTCGGGCATCAATTCGTCCACCATGGACATGACCTTGCCATACATTTGCGCCGGCTCTTCCGTTATACCGATGTAATTGCCGAGGGACTTGCTCATTTTATTTACCCCGTCAAGGCCTACCAGTATGGGCATTGTAATGCAGACCTGCGGCTCCTGGCCGTATTCGCGCTGCAGGTGGCGGCCCATTAAAAGGTTGAATTTCTGCTCGGTTGCCCCAAATTCTATATCCGCCTGCAAGGCCACCGAGTCGTACCCCTGCATCAAGGGATAGAAGAATTCGTGAATGCTGATTGGCAGGCCTTCCTGGTAGCGCCTGGCAAAATCCTCCCGTTCCATCATCCGGGCAACAGTGTATTTTGACGCCAGTTCAATGACAGCGGCAAAATCTAGTTTTGACAACCACTCGCTGTTAAAAGCAATTCTTGTTTTGTGCGGGTCCAGGATTTTAAATACCTGCTCCCTGTAAGTTGCGGCATTTGCCAGGACTTCTTCCTCCGTCAGCTGCTGCCGCGTTTCCGAACGGCCGGTAGGATCACCGATCCGGCCGGTAAAATCACCAAGTATAATTGTTATTTGATGGCCCATTTCCTGCAGTTCCCGCAGTTTGCGAAGAACGACGGCATGTCCCAGATGTAAATCAGGAGCTGAGGGGTCAAGGCCAAGCTTTACCTGCAGCGGCTTGCCGCTTGCCACAGAGTGTTTAAGTTTTTTTAACAGTTCTTCCTCATTGATTATTTCCACGGTATTATTTTTTATTTTCTTAAGTTGTTCCAGTGCATCCACGCAAAAAACCCCCGTAATAGCTCTTATTGCTCCCTGACAGCAATTCTCATGTAATTTTAACACATGATGTGCCCTTTTGCAATTTAAGGTACGGGACTGTTTGTTTCCCGCCCTGACATTGGCATTTACCGGTGTAAAAATCTTATGGTATAATTGGGTGAAAGCTTCTTCTTGGGAAAGGAGAACATAAATGCGTAGAAATATAAAAGAGGGGAAAAAAACCAGGAGGTATTACAGAGAAAAAAAAGTAAAAGGGCAAAAACTGAAGCGCTTTCTTTTTTTGCTGGCAGTTGTTTTTATATTTTTAGCAACAGTTTCAGCCATTACATCTTATGCAGCCGTCAAATACTTTCTTAAAGACTTGCCTGAATTTGACCTGGGACAGCTTGAACCGGCAGAAACATCATTTATTTATGATAAGGACGGAAATTTAGTCACTCCTATAATGGGGGTGGAAAACCGCATTACCGTCAGTCTTGACGAAATATCTCCTTATCTTATTGATGCAATTATCTCCATCGAAGACGAGCGTTTTGAAGAACATATGGGTTTTGATATCCGGGGCATTTTGCGCGCCCTCTGGCATAACCTGACCAGGCAGGACGGCACTACCCAGGGCGGCAGCACCATTACCCAGCAGCTCGTGAAAGATGCATACCTGACTCCGGAGAAAACAATCAAGCGGAAAATTCAGGAGGTATACCTGTCTTATAAACTTGAGCGGATTTTCAGCAAAAAGGAGATTCTGGAGCTATATCTCAACCGCATCTTTTTTGATTACAACGCCTATGGTGTGGAAGCAGCCGCCCGGACATATTTTGGCAAAAGCGCCAAGGACCTGACACTTGCCGAAGCTGCCATGCTGGCCGGAATTCCCAACCTGCCGGGCAGGTATTCTCCTTACAGGAATTTTGAAGAAGCAAAAAAAAGGCAAAAGGTTGTCCTGTACCAGATGGTGAAGACGGGTAGTATTACCCAGGCAGAAGCGGATGCAGCCTACCAGGAAGAACTGACTCTGTCCGGCATTCCCAAGCGGAAATATCCCCATCCCTGGTTTGTCGATTATGTAATCATGGATGAACTGCCGGATATTCTCTCTACCCTGCCCGGTTACCAGGACCTTTCGCCGGCGGAAATCCAGAAAAAGATCTATACCGGCGGACTGCATGTTTACACAACCCTGGACCAGCGGATTCAGCAGGCGGTAACCGAAGTTGTTGAGAATCCGGACAACTACAAGCGGTTGAGGGACGAAACCCAGGTTGCCTTAATTGTAGCCGAGCCCGCTACCGGCCAAGCGGCAGCCATGGTAGGCGGCCGCAGCTATGACAGCAGCGGCAGCGACCTGTTTAACCGCGTCACTGATCAAAAATATCAGGTCGGCTCTGTCCTGAAGCCAATTTTAGCATACGGACCGGCTTTTGATAAGAGACTGGCCACTCCTGCCACAGTCTTGGACGACTCCCCCTGTTTCTTCCCGGGAACTCCCCCCTATTACCCGGAAAACTTTGATATGAGATTTATGGGACTGATGTCTGCCCGCAGGGCTCTGGCGTTGTCTCGCAACGTGCCGGCAATCCGCCTTTTCAACCAGCTTGGTGTGGAAGCAGGAAAAGAATATGCTGCAAAGATGGGTATTGAGTTTGCCGAGCAGGATGTCGGGCTGGCCCTGGTTGTGGGCGGAATCAGCGGCGTTACCCCCTGGCAGATTGCCCAGGCTTATTCCGTCCTTGCCAATGAGGGCGTCCGCACTGATTTGACAACAATTACGAAAATCGTTGACCATGAAGGAAACGTTATATATGAATATCAACCTAAACGGGAAGTGGTTATGTCCGAGGAAGCGGCCTGGCTAACTACAAGCTGCCTTATTGACGCCGTTCAATCCGGTACGGCAACATACCTGCGCATCGGCCGGCCGGTTGCCGCCAAAACAGGCACATCGGACAAAAAACGGGATGCCTGGATGGCTGCTTATACTCCCGATTATGTTGCCGTGATCCGTGTCGGGGAAGATTACACGCTGGAGAGCAGAAATAAAACGGGTATTTATGAGTCCTACTATGTTATCGGACAGTTTATGAATCCGGTCTTAAAAGCAATACATGAAGACCTGCCGGTAAAGAATTTCACCCGGCCAGGTTCCCTGAAGCAGGTTGCCATCTGTAAAAAGAGCGGTTTGCGGGCCGGAGAGCACTGTCCCGAAGCGGATATTACAACTGACTGGTTCACCGTTGAAACCATTCCTACGGAAACGTGCGACAGGCATATTGCAGTAGAAGTCTGCAGGGAAACGGGCCTTCTCGCTTCAGAGTTCTGCCCGTCGGAAACAAAGATCTTTTTCAAGCGCCCCGAATATATTGCCACAGATGAGCGCTGGAATGGCGCACCGGGCCGCATTCCGGAAGACGCTGCCGAAGGGGTGCCTCCCACTGAAACTTGCAGTAAACACTCTCCATTTTACCAGCACCATGATGATGAATTGCGCCTGCATGCCAGGTTGCTTAATAAAAACGGCGATATCTTGTTAAGCTGGAGAAGGATAAGAGGCGCAGAGGCTTATTATATCTCCCGCAGGAACAAAAATGACAATATGTTTGAACTGATCTCCATGCAACATGCGTCCGTTTCTCTTTCCTATTTGGACGAAGCCCTGCCCTCCGGCACCTATATCTATCAAGTCATTGCAGTTAACAATGAAGGAAAACAAATCGCAGTGGGAGTCTCTGATCCTGTAGTCGTAGGCGATCCTAAACCCAACCCTCCGCCGGGAGAAGATGATGAAGAGGGAGAACCCGGAGAAAATGATGATAACGAAGAAGAAAACACCCCGGGAAGACGGCCGGGGACGTGGCCTCCGGGAAGACGGTAGATCGAGTAGGAGCTGAGTAATTATTTTACTCAGCGTCCTCTCACACCACCCAGGGGATTGCTCGGATCATCCGGGTTGTATGTCCCGCGAACCGGGCCGTTCACATAGTACAGCCAGATTATTTCATCTACCAGTTGTTCACCATCATATACCTTCTCTTTATACATTACCCAACCGCTGTCCGGTCTTGGAGCATAATGGACATTGTCTTCAGACAGGTCTACGTTGCCCAGCCATGCTTTTTCCAGCAATACTCTAAGTTCAATCGCCTTGGTTCCTGTGTTAACTATATTCCAGGTTACAGTGGCACAGTCGCCGGGGCACTTAATAAAATTACGAACTTACTTAACCATAGAACGCCAGTATTACCTTCGTTTTCTGTCGATTTCATTTTAATTTCAAGCCGGTTACATCTGCAGGCAGGGCTCGTAACCCAGCCTCAGCAAAAAAGCACCTCCTGCTGAATGCAGGAGGTGCTGTATAAAAGTTTTTCCCTTGAGTATGCCGCCTGCCGGGCGCCTTTTGCTAGAGCCTGCTTCTTTTGCCCAGCCGCCTTTCAACGTCTTTCAGGTAGGGCATGGCCGGGATTGCTCCCCTTGCTTCCACACACAGGGAGGCGGCTGCCGCGGCAAATGAGGCAAAACCCGCGGCGTCGGCAGTGGTGATTTCGGAACACTGCAATCCCGATTTGAGGTAACGGCTTAAAAAGGCCGCCCAGAATGCATCTCCGGCGCCTGTGGTATCCACGGTCTTTGCCGGTATGGCTTTGACATCCGCTTTAACTTTTTGTGTACGGATAAAGGCTCCTTTATTGCCGCAGGTAACTGCAATCAGGGACAGGGGATATTCCTGCAGCAAAAGTTCCGCCGCTTCTTCCGGCTTGCTTTTACCGGTAAGCAGCTCCGCTTCCGCGGCGGAGCTTGAGCAGGTCGACAAGCGGCAAAAGCAGGGGACAGGGACACAAAGGCCAGTGATGTTGGGCGGCCGGCGGCTATCATCAGGTTGCCCGTATCCACGCCTTCCGCTTCCAGCACGGAACGCAGGAAATGCCCGTGCAGGTCGTCGCCCGCCTTGCCGATAAAGGCGGCAGACAAGCCGTGCCGTGCGGAGGCGCAGGCCACGTTCGCCACAGCCCCGCCCGCCTTGTTGCTTATTACAGGCAGCAGCAATGAAATAGCGATCAGCACGACGGTACAGGCTACATACACAATCATGCCGGGGTTGCCGAAGATGATCCCGGCGCGTTTTTCCGGGGGAATGACTACCGTTGCTTCAGCATACCTGGCTTTTTTCCGTTTGACAAGCAATAGCACAAGTCCCACTACGGCAAGAATAATCATAACTAAAAAGTACAGTGCCACAATCAAAAGCTGCCCCATGCTGTCGCCCAGAATTTCAAGCACTGCCTCAGTGTCCGTAAAATCCAGGCCGGAGATCGCATCCAGATCAATGTTCGCCAGCAGGCGCAGGATCAGGTTTCCCACAATCAGACCCAGGAAATTGATAAACATATGCAGGCCGATACTGTAGCGGAGCTTGCCCGTTCTGGCGTAAACATAGCCAAAGATTATGCCAAGGCCGAAGGCGTAGAAAAACTGCGCGAGGTTGCCGTGAAAGAGCGCAAACAGCAGGGCAGAGACAATAATTGCCGTCTTGTCACCGTACTTAAGCAACCGGTTCATAACCATCCTGCGGAAGATCAATTCCTCGGTTATTGGAACCATGATGACGGCAAGCAGCAGGGTCGCCCAGATATTTGATTCCAAAACAATATTATGCAGGGGGTTTCCTGCCTGAAAAAGGCTTGTTATGAGGTTGCCGATAATATTGCCGATATACATGACAGTAATGCACATGATCATAATCTGGATATAGCTGCCAGCGCCGATTCCGCCATCGGGCAGCTCCGGCTTTTCCTCCGTGCGCAGCATCAGGTAGCAGACGGGAACACCGACCAAAAGCTGCGGCAAGTAGGTTATGAGCCAGGGGAGCCAGCCGCCGGCCTTTAAGGCGGCAGGAACGGCTTCAGGGAATACGGTACTGATTGCGCCCTGCAGGACCACAGTAAGCAAAATATACATTATAAGGGCCAGACCGATGCGGGAAAAATTTTTCCTTTCCGCTGCTGCATTAAATTCCTGCGGGATTTGCGGGTGTGATAAGTTTCCTTCATTCATTAGCGATACCTTCCTTTCGTTATGATTAAATTCTGTCGGGTTTATGCCGTCCGGAGCAATTTGCTATTCCCCGGCAAAAAGCCTGTACTCGTTGCAAAGCAGAAAAAGCGCGGTTCGTCTTCCTCTATTTCCGGGAAGCGGCCAAGGGGCTCGTAAAACCTGTTGTCAGTATTGTCGTCGTTGACTGAAGATATTTCACCGAGCAGCACCTTCCCGGACCCCGGCTCGGCCCAGAATTCATGGTACTGCCCGGGCAGCAGCGTGATGCTCATTCCGGGTTCCAAGACAAGTTTGCTTCCGGCATCAACGGTTCTGCTAGCCCGTCCGTCACTATTTCTACGGGGCGGGGCGAAAGCATGCCTCCGGGTTCGGAGTTCCGGACGCGCATGACCAAATTGCCGCCGCCGTGGTTGATTATGTCCTCCATTTTGCTGTAGTGGAAATGCTTGGGGCAGATTTGTCCTTCTTCCGAGATTAAAAGCTTTTCCGCGTAAGGCTTGCTGTATTTTTTGTTCTTCAAGCTGCCGTTGCGGAGTGTAAAAAGCACCAGGCCAATTTCGTAAAACCTGCCCAGGCCGTAATCGGTAACATCCCAGCCCAGCCGGTTGTCGTGCACTTTATCCCACTCCTCCCCGGATATTCACTCAGATGATGCTTCCGCTCAGGCTCATTTCCGGTGATAAATTATATTTTAATATTCTGCGGTGTTTCTTCCTTAAAATAAAATTCCAGATATTGGCCTTCCCCGGGCTTGGGAGTTTCAGGAAAAACATGGAAGATATGGTTTTAATTCTGCAGTGCAGCGAAATATCCTGCCGGAGATGGCAGGGGAAATAATTACTGGCATAAAAACAGACTGTTTGCTATAATTATGAAAACGAGGTAAAAATACCAAATACCGGCAGTACCGGCACATATATCTCTGGGCGGGACAGTCTGAATTTTAAGAAAATTTTACAAAATAGACGACTAATTTTGACAAGCTTCTAGCTTCTTGTATGTTAGACTAATAATGATGCGCTCAAACTACGCCCTGGGGGGCGGTTATAGTAAAAAAATTTATAAGGAGGAGAACAATGGCGATCGACGGCAGCTACAAAATTGTCTCAGAATCTCAAATGGGCAAAACAGAAGCAGTGCTTCATTTTAGGACAGACGGAAATGTATTAACGGGAACCAATGAAGTAATGGGGCAGGTACTTCAGATTCAAAACGGCAAAGTCGACGGCAATAACTTTGAATTTACCGAGGTTATGGAGTCGCCCATGGGGAAAACCGATTTTTTCTTTAAAGGAACAGTAGACGGCGACAAGATTTCCGGAGTAATCGAAACCTCAATGGGGCCGCCAACTTCATTCACAGGTACCCGCATTACTTAATCAGGCAGCCACAGTCAACAGTTTTCCAAAAAAAACATAATAAATCTGAAAAAGCCTCAAAACTCCGGTGTTTTGAGGCTTTTCCCCTTTTATTGCCGGGGCGGCTGTTTTAAGACTGCTGGCCAATGTACAGCTAATGATCCCGGCATACGGCTTCTGCCCCGAACCACCGGATTGTGAAGAAGTTCTTTCCGAATGCCCTGACTTCTCTCCGCAGTGGCCTCCGTACCCCGTTCAGTCCCGTTGACAGCTAGAAAAGAAAAGCCCCTGGCATAATGTAAGGGGCTTTATTCATATCCAATTTTCTTAGATAAAAAACAAGTGCAAGCTTCTCTTTAAGCCAAAGGGCGGGCAATTGCCCCGCGCTGTTTTCCGCCCGGCATCAGCCGCTCTTTTTCAGATGCTAGGCGCGGAAGACCACTTCTTCCTTGCCAAACATATAGCGGGCGAAAAGTATGGCTCCTACAATGTAGACAATAATCCAGGCAAAGGTAATCCCCATATGGGTATAGTTGTATATTCCCGCCAGGAATTCCTTGATAATGCAGGTAATATTGGCCAGTGGGATGTGGAAATAAAACAGGTCGATATTCTTGGCATCCAGCATGTAGGTGGCATAGGTCGGGACAAAGGAAATCATCATCAGCGGCGAGAGATAAGTCTGGGCCTCTTTAAAGGAGCGGGCAAAGATGCTGATGGCCAGTTCCAGGGCGCTGAAGACCATGGTCATAAGCATTGTGACTATGCCAACGAGCAGGATGTTTTTCACTTCCAAAGAAACGCTGGCGCCCTGAAACAGTCCTATATCCAGCCGCGTAGTAATATAAAGGCCGACCAGGGAAGCCGCAGTGCCTAGCAGCCCCATTATGGTAACGGCAAAAAACTTGCCCCAGAGCAATGACAGGCGTCCTGCCTGCGTTGTCAGCAGGGGTTCCAGCGTTCCCCGCTCTTTTTCCCCGGCGCCCAGGTCCGCGGCCGCCCCCATGGGGCCCGAAACACAAAAAGTAACCAGCATTAAGGGCAGAAGCAAGGAAAGCATAAACTTGCCCATGCCCGCCTCTTTATCGGTGACTCTGGTTTCAATAAGAACCGGCGTCAGAAGCTCTTCGCCAATATTTCTCGTTTCCAGCCGCTGCCTGACAATGGCGGCGGAATAACTGTCAATCAAATTCCTAACGGTATTCATGGCCAGTTGCGAGGCCTGACTGGCATTGTCATAGGTTAGCACCAGCGTAACCGGCCTTTCCGCTGCAATACTCTCGTCATGCCCGGCCGGTATTTCCACGGCAAGCAGGATATCACCGTTTTTCAGGTCATCTTCAATAGCCGTTGATTCCACCGGTTTCAGGATTTCCTGTTCTTTTAAAAATCTTGCGAGAGAACTGTCCCCCCCGTCTATAATGGCCACCGTCATGTTTTCTTCCGCCTTTTCCACTGTCTTGTCCAAACTCATGCCGATAATGAAAAAAAGCAGCGGGAAAAGGAGCATGGGAATAAGGGTTGCCATGACAACAGTCCTCCTGTCCCGGAAGATATCCTTAAGTTCCTTTTTGAAAACAAGGCCGACAATCTTAATGCCCCTCATGCTTTTCACCTGCCAGTTCTACAAATAATTCTTCTATGTTGCCCTGCCCGTACTTTTCTTTCAGTTCCGCCACGGTCCCCTGTTCCAGGATTCTGCCCTTATGGATCATGACAATCCGGTCACAGAGTTTTTCCACTTCCGCCATGCTGTGACTGGAAAACAGAATGGCTTTGTTCTCTTTTTTGCAGTGAATGATAAACTGCTGCACAATACGCGCCGCTGTTACATCCAGCCCGGCTGTGGGTTCATCAAAAAGCATTACCGAAGGTTTATGTACAATGGAGCGGGCAATGGCAACCTTTTGCTTCATGCCGCGGGAAAACTTGCCGACATGGCGGTCGATATATTCATGCATATCCAAAAGCTCCACCAGTTCATTAATGCTCTCTTCCGTCTCTTCCCTGGACATTCCGTTTAGTTCCGCAAAATAGCTGATGTTTTCCCGGGCGGTCAGGCGGTCATACAGCCCCGCTTCACTGCCGAAAAGTATGCCTATTTCCCCGCGTACTCTGCCCTGATCGGCAACTATATCGTAGCCGTTGACTGTAGCCGTACCGCTTGTAGGTTTAAGTATGGTGGCCAGCATGCGCAGGGTTGTGGTTTTCCCGGCGCCGTTTTCCCCCAGGAGCCCCACAATTTCTCCCTTTTCCACGACAAAGCTGATCTTATCCACAGCTTTGACTTCTTTAAAATGCTTGCTTAATTCCCGTACATCAATCAAAGCAATATACCCCCTGTCTTACTTGCCGGCAGTCTCGTCCTTCTTACTTCAGCCCGTAAAATTCGCCGGCATCAAAGCCCAAATAAGTGGCCGTCATGTCCTCTACAGGCATGATTTCCAGATAATACAGGCAGTTGCAGGAAATTGAAAGCTCCACTTCATAAATTCCGTTTTGCTCGAACAGCTTGGCATCGGTTTGGCAGGGTTCAGCGGCGGCCCGCAGTACCTGCAGCTGCTTCCTGTCTAAAGTGCGGGGCTTGCCAAGGTTGCTCCAGGTCTGCAGCGGGTTGGCACAAGCCCCGCCCACAACTTTTTTAACCAGCACCGCCTGCCTGCCCAATGCGGGCAGCTGCAGGACGTAATTTCTTGCCGGACAGGGCTTGTTATCCCGCATGTCGTGCCAGTTCCAGCCGATAATTGCGTACCTGTCCTCATCCTTTGTCACCAGCAGGTGCTCGTCGCGGTAGAGCAGTTCCTTTCCCGCTTCGGAAAAGAACTCAAAGGTATAAAAGGTGGGTTTCTTTATTGAGTTAAGGGCAACAAGGCCGAAGCCGCCGTGGAAAACCGCTTTGGGAACATCCATTTCTTCGAAAACGTCGCTGAAAGTCCAGTAGGAATAGGAATCGGCGTATTCGCCTGCTTCACTTAAAATGCGGGCAATATAGGCCGCATTGAAAGCAGTGTCATGCACCGGGCAAAGCGGCGAATAGGAGCTGTTAAATTCCGTAATATGCAGCGGCAGCCCGGCAATCTCCGGATAATCCTCCATAATCCTGCGGGTTTCCCGCAGTTCTTCTATCATGACGCCGGGGTCCCTCATGGTATGGTAGAAGTAGTGTCCCTGTGCCGTTGGCTGGTTAGCCGTGTAGCAGTGGCGGGTTATGAAATCCAGCGGCGTCTTGTTTTTTATGCAGTGTTCGAAAAAGGATCTAAGCCATTTTTCCGTTTCCACGCCGCAAATGGCCGGCCCGCCGATTTGGATGCCCTCATCTACTTCCTTGGCGGCTCTCGCGGTATAATCATAAAGTTTGAAATACTCCTCCATGGTTCCCGCCCAGAAAGGAATATTGGGTTCGTTCCAGACTTCAAGCGGCCATGTCAGGACTTCATCCCTGCCGTATCTCTGTATGAAATGCTCCAATGTCCGTTTAACCAGTTCCGCCCATTTTTCATAGGAAGCGGGCGGCGTAACATTGCCCTTCCAATAAAAGATTGTCTGGTCACCCGATTTCAGTTTTTCCGGCATTAAGCCAAGTTCCAGAAAGGGCCGGATACCGTGCTCAAGATAAGAGTCAATGATGCGGTCAAGATAGGTGAAATTATAAAAAGGATATGTTTTCCCGTCCATTTCGTATTCACGGTAGATGCCCACATCATCGCAAAACAGCCCGTGCCCCCGGATATAGCGGAAACCAATGGCTTCCCGGACAATTTTCAGATGATCCGTGTATTCCTTTTGCAGGGCAAGTCCCATCCTGCCGCTGCCAACACAGTATGTGGCATTATTTTTAAAAGGCCTGCCTGAAGACGGCACTCTGACGGTTTTTGTCATTTCTTCCCCCTCCTGCCGCTAAATTTGCTTTTATCATATAACAATATTCTCCAAAAATAAAGCATCAAATTTACCAGGCAAAATTATATATTCAGCTGCTGCAAAGCATATACTGTACCGATTTATAAGCTTTGATTATTAATTATCCCGAATTACGGCAGGATGATATTTAAGAATTTTATTTGCCCTGTGCTGTAAAATGTGATATAAATAATATTACAAAAAATCCTGCTTTTGGAGGAGTTGGCAAAGCCACTTACAGGAGGTTTAAAAGTGCCAGTTAAAAAACACCTCTCCACTGTTCTGCCTCTGATGCTGCTTCCCCTGCTGCTTGCAACCGGTTGCCAGCATGTGGTGAGCATGGATAATTATGCCCTGACAAAAGCAGACCAGAATAGTATAGAAACTTATCTGGCAGAGGAGATTATCGAACCGGCTTATGGAGGCAAAATCTTCAGTGCGCACAGAGTGCTGCTTTCTGACCATCAGGAAGGCAAAATTTATCTCTGGGCTTTTATCCAGGAATATTACAGGGAAATAGGCGAGCTGCAGAAGGGCACCGGCATCTCCGTACCGGTTGTCCTGAATGTGGCAGAAGAAAATAACAGCCTTAAAATCAGAGGCCATCTCCTGCCGGGCAACGGCAATCAATTCCCGGAGGACATTGACCGCTTGTTCCCCAAGCAAATCAGAAAACAAATCCTTGATTATCCCCTGACTGAAGGCATCCATGAATTAGTCGCGGAAGTGGAGGCCAAAGTCCAGGCAGCGGTGATAAACTGAGAGGCAGCAAGACAAACACCGCACTGAAACTGCTACAGTACAGGACATCCTAACAAGGGCAATTAAAAAGGCTTCTTCAGAAGCCTTTTTAATTGCTCTTTATTTTTCCGGGTGAGAAGCTCCGCCGTTGTTTTTGTCCTGAGACGTTGTCCAGAGGCAGTGCTAAAGCAAAGCTTTGGCGGCGGAACATATCCCTTCCGCATCATAGCCGTAAAGATGATAAAGGTATTCCGGTTCGCCGTAGCCGGCAAAGAGGTCGGGAATGCCGAGACGCCTGAACTTGCAGGCAAGTCCTTCTTCCGCCAGCACCTCGGCAACGGCGCTGCCCAGCCCACCGTAGATATTATGGTCCTCAGCCGTGACAATGGCGCCCGTTTCCTTGGCGGCCTTGATGACGGCCTGCCTGTCCAGCGGTTTAATGGTATGCATATCAATGACTCTCGCCCGGATGCCTTCCGCGGCCAGCATTTCCGCCGCTGCAACGGCATAAAAGACAATGCTGCCGGTAGCAATCAGCGTGATATGGTCGCCTTCCCTGACGGTTATGGACTTGCCGATTTCATATGTGTAGTCTTCCTTGTAAACCACAGGCTCGCCGCCCCGGCCGATGCGGATATACATGGGGCCTTCCCATTCAATGGAGGCCTCGACGACTTTTCCAATCTGGTTGGGATCTCCCGGAGCAATTACAGTCATATTGGGCAGGGAGCGCATAATGGCCATATCTTCCTGTCCGTAGTGGGTCGGGCCCGCGCCGGTGGTTAGCCCGCCGTGCGTGGCCACTATTCTCACCGGCAGGTTGGCATAGCAGATATCTGTCCGTACCTGTTCACAGGCCCGCATTGTAGCAAATGTGGCCATGGTGGAAACAAAGGGCAGCTTGCCGTCCAAAGCCAGCCCTGTCGCTATCCCCATCATGTTCTGCTCCGCTATGCCTATGTTAAAGAACCGGTCGGGATGGGCTTTCATAAAATCTCCGGTTTTATTGCTACGCATCAGGTCCGCGGTGAGGACAACTATTCTGTCATTAGTTTTTCCTATTTCAGCCAGTTTTTTCCCGTACACTTCCCTGGCCGACATCTTTTCTATCAGTGAAAAAAATTGAAATGTTTCCTGCGCCATAATTATTCACCCCGCTCCCTTCTTCTGGCTTCATCCAGTTCGGCGCAGCTCCTGGCAAGGAAATCAGCATCAATGGAGCCCGCATGCCAGTTGACATCATTCTCCATCGAGGCCACACCTTTCCCCTTTACCGTTTCGCCGATCACAACCGTCGGCTTTTTGGAATCCACCGGCGGCAAATTATCAAAAACAGCCACAATTTGCTCAATATCATGCCCGTCTATGACCACTACATTCCACCCGAAGGCTTTCCATTTTTCTGCATAGGGCTCAAGCCTCAGCAGCTTCTCGGTCTCACCGTCAAGGGAGATCCTGTTCCTGTCGACAAAGGCAACCAGGTTGCCCAGTTCATAGTGCGCTGCCGCCATGGCCGCTTCCCATACCGAGCCTTCCTGGGTCTCTCCGTCACCCATTAATGTAAAAGCCCTGTTTTCCCTGCCGTCAAGCCTGGCTGCCAGGGCCAGGCCTACACTGACGGACAGGCCGTGGCCCAGCGAACCGGTAGAAATTTCAACTCCGGGAACTTCACTGGAAGGATGCTCGCCAAAGGGGCTGCCGGGTTCCCTGTATTTGGCCAAAACTTCATCCATGGAAAAATAGCCGGCCATGGCAAGGGTCACATAGAGGCAGCCTGCGCCGTGTCCTTTGCTCAGGATAAACCTGTCGCGCTCTTCCCAGTCAGGCCTTTTGGGGTCGTATTTCATGCCGTACTGGTACAATACAGTCATCATATCCGCCATGGAAAGATCGCCGCCAATATGCGTAGCCCCTTTATGACAAAGCCTTAAGATATTCTTTCTTGCTTCACATGCCAGGTCTTTTAGTCTTTCCACAGTGCTTTGATCCGCCATTCATTCTCACTCCTTTGCCCTTAGTTCGGCGGCTAAACCGGTCTTTTAGTCATATTCTACTATGTTACGCGCCCGTTGGCAAAGGATATGATGATTTTTATCACCGGAATGCCCCGGAAATAATGCTGCCGACTTTATAGACTTCCAACCCGCTCAATTCCCGCAAATCAGCCGACCGTTCATCTTCCACCGCCAAAAGCAAGGAAGTGGCCGGCCCGGCAGATTTCCGGATATCCAAATCCTCGTCTGCCCGGAGCTGCAATTCGCCTCCCGCTCCGGCGGCCAGCTGCCCGGCCTCATACAGCACTCCCCTGGAACCTACGGGCAGAATTTCATGTATCCATTCTTCTGCCAGCAGTTTATTTACAAGCGGCACGTCCGGCACAACCGCTCCCAAGACCTCAGACCCCACCCTGGGCTTCCCAAGGCAATAAACGGTATCCCCGGCCCTTGCCTTTCCCAGCCGCAAAGCTGTCGTCTTTGCTTCCCCGATAACCGTAATGCCCACACCGGTTTCCCTGGTTGGCACGTTCTCTTCCGTACTGCCTGTAATGACTATATCCGGAAAGCCGGCAAGCTCCTCCCGGATGCCGCTTAAAATAGCTCTGCCCGTCGGCTCCATTTCCACGCTTAAAGTGTTCACAATTGCCAGCGGTTTTGCCCCTGCCGCCACAACTTCCAGCAGGGGCACGCGCACAGTGCAGCGGCCTACAATATTTGCCGTTGTTTTTAGGTAGTCCGCTTCTTTGGGCCCGATGGCGCCCAATGAATCGCAGGCAATGACAAAGGTATGATCGCTGCCTGTTTCGATTAGCGTCAAGTCGCGAAAGCTTTTAATTTGCGGCATCTTCGCCCATCCTCTGCAGAACTTTCACTTGCGCCAGGGCGGCGGCCAAAACAATATTAACGGCTGAACCGACGGACAGCGACGGCAGCATCGCGAGGAAAAAGCCCGACCCGTAAATGGGCACCAAAAGCAAGGGAGCTACCACACCGTTTAAAGCCACGCCGGCAATAACGGCCGGTATCTTGTAGCCTTTCCGGTACAGGTAGCCGAAAATGCTGACATATACCGCCATTTGCACTCCAACATACAGGTGGATGGCTATCCCGAACGGGAAAGCAACAGTAGCGGCACTGAAAAGATGGCCCAAAAATCCGACTACTGCACCGCCCCATCCTCCAAAGAGCGCCGCCCCCAGAAATCCCGGCAGGGAATCAAGGGCAACTGTACCTGTGGGACTTGGAATTTTAATGAATCCTCCCACTGCGCACAAGGCTACAAGCAACGCCAGAACGGTTAGTTTTTTAGCAGTCATTTTTGTTTCCTCCTGTACCATAAGTATTTAATATTCTTGCCCTTTATGGGAAAAAGCTCACGGTCGCCTAAGACCGTGAGCTTTTCCATCACCCACGTTTAATTTTTTCAGGCAGGTCTCCTGGCTCAGATTCATCGGCAAGCACACCTTCCCGGCTTAACCAGTGGTTTTCGTGCCGCCTCCCCATTACAGTGGCGGGTCCGCCCGGGATTTGCACCCGGTTCCCTATTCTCCCCTCCGCGGGGCACCTGAAAAACAGCTATTAATTTTTATATTTTTACTGCCTGTAAAATTCTCTATGAATTAAAATAATCCTTTTTTTCGCAGTCTTTAATTCAATTCCGCGCGGTAATCAGGGCAGGTTTTGAACATTACCCGAGCAGGAGCAGGCTGACTCCCATGATAATCATTCCGGCAACAGTACCATAGATGGCTACATGTTCTTCGCCGTATTCCCTTGCCGTGGGCAAAAGTTCGTCAAGCGAGATGAAAACCATAATGCCCGCAACCATGGCAAAGAGAGTCCCGAAAATAACGTCATTAACGGTATGCAGTAAAAACAGGTAGCCGAATACCGCGCCCAAGGGTTCGGCAAGGCCGGACAAAAAGGAAAGAAAAAAGGCTTTTTTCCGGTCACCGGTGGCAAAATATACCGGCACGGAAACGGCAATTCCTTCCGGAATATTATGTATGGCAATGGCGATGGCTATGGCAACGCCAAGCGCAGGCTGGCGGACTGCAGAGACAAATGCGGCCAGGCCTTCCGGGAAGTTGTGAATGGCTATTGCCAGTGCCGAAAAAATACCGACACGCATCATTTGGCGGCTTTGGGGTGTTTTTTGGTGGAGTTCTTCCACCTTTTTAATGACATGAGGGTTATCCCCGGCAGGCACCAGGCGGTCGATCAGGGCAATGACAAGAATTCCGGCAAAAAAGGCACCCAGCGCCGCCCAGGAGCCGCCGGTTTTCCCTAAAGCCAAGACAAGCGAATCCTGGGCCTGGGGTAAGATTTCCATAAAAGAAACATAAAGCATTACCCCTGCAGAAAGGCCCAGTGCTGCCGATAAAAAACGGGTATTGGTGCTGCGGGTAAAAAAGGCCAGTAAACTGCCAATCCCCGTTGCCAAGCCGGCCAGCAAGGTAAGTCCGAAGGCAAAAAGAACAGAAGAAGTATCCATTGCTATCCTCCAATCACAATTTACCCTGCTTTCGTGCAGTTCTTCTGCAGGCAGTTTTATAAAAATGCTATAAAGGCTAAAGCAAAAGACTCCTCCTTTTAGCCGCTCACGGGAACGGCTAAAGGAGGAATTGCTTTTTGTGCCGGTTGGCTTTTAGATATGCAGCGCCGCCTGGAAGGCGCCGTTGACTGCGGCGGTAATATTGCCGCCGACTCTCTTGGCGTCTCCGACAATAAAGCACTCTGTTTCCGGCGCGCAGTGGCGCATCCGGTCAATAAGCTCCCGGTTAATGCGCATGCCCATGGCAAGCAGCACGGTATCCGCTTCAATTTCAAACAACTTGCCGTCCGGACCTTTGGCAATAATGCCGTTATCCGTAACTTCAACCAGAGTTGTCCCGTATTGCGCGGTAATCCCCATATCCGCAAGCAGCTTGGGTATCGGGCTGAAGAGGAAAGGCGGGTTGGGCATCATATCAATAATTGCCGCGATTTCCTTGCCTTCGCTGGCAAAATCATGGGCGGCTTCCAGGCCGACTTCACCGGCGCCGACAACAACGACCTTTTGACCGACTTTGTCGCGGGATTTTGTTTGCGCGTCGGCGGCCCACATAACATGAGGCTTGTCAATGCCGGGAATGTTTTCGGGAACATACGGTTCGGCGCCGATAGCAATGATAATGGCGTCATAGCCCTCCAGCTCAAGCATCTCCGGAGTTGCTTCGGTGTTGAGCAGGACTTTTGCCTTGCCGGCCTCGATGACCTTTTGCGCCTGGACATTCAGCCACTTCAGGTAGTCCTTCATGTCAATTTTAATGGCAGGCGCCGCCGCAGCGTTGATCAGCCCGGCTAGGCGGTCGGTTTTTTCGTAAAGTGTTACATCACATCCGCGCTCAATAAGCGTATGCATTGCCGTAAGACCTGCCGGGCCGCCGCCGACAACGGCAACTTTTTTCTTTTCCCTGGCGACGGGAACCTGACCGTCGCGCAGGTAGCTTGTCATGCCGGAAATGGGGTTGACGGCACAGTTGATAACTCTCGGCATGCCGAGCCGCTTGGCGCACTCATCGCAGCGCAGGCAGGGGCGGATGTCTTCAGGGCGATTGGCTGCCGCTTTCCTCGGCAAATCAGGATCGGCCATGAGCGGACGGCACATGGCTATGAAATCGCAGAAACCTTTGGCAAGGTATTCTTCCGCCAGGTCTACGTTCATAATGGAACCGACGGCCGTCAGGATGATGTCCCCGTGGAAGTAGTCCTTAATTTTTTCTGTCCAGTGCACATTGTAACCGCGCGGCATTGTGTAATCCTGGAGCCAGTAGCGCATGTATTTCATCAGGCCTTCGGAGTGCAGCCCGGCTGAAATGTTGAACATATCAACGCCGTGCTCTTTCAGGATTTTCATCAGCTTCAGCGTTTCTTCAAAGCGCATGCCGTCTTCAATAATTTCATCTGCAGAAATGCGGTAGTCGATAACAAAGTTTTCTCCGCATAACTCGCGCACCTTCTCGACAACTTCAATTGCAAAACGCGCCCGGTTCTCCAGGGAGCCGCCGTACTTGTCCGTACGCTTGTTGTAATGGGGAGAGGTAAACTGGGAAATCAGGTTGCCGTGGCCGCCGTGGATAAGCGCAATATCCATGCCGGCTCTCTGCATACGCTTGCAGGCCATGGCATATTTCATAACGGTCTCATCAATTTTTTGCTGGTCCATTTCAATGGGGATGTAAGGTTCCCGGCCTTCCATGGCGGCGCGCATTTTTTCACTGTCGCCGGGAATGGGGCTGGAGGAATACGGCAGGTGGCCAACTGCTTCAAATGTTGTGTCTTTGCCGTTATGGTTGACTTCGAGTGAAGCGTGGCAGTCATACTCCTTCGCCATTTCTGCAAACCAGGACAGCGGCAGGACACAGACATCCTTGCTTAAGTCCAGCTGGCATTCTTCGTCTTTGCATTCCGTGATATCAATGGAGGAGTTGCCCACATAGAGGATGGACGCACCGCCGCGGGCAAACATGCGGAACCAGTCTACAAACTGGGGTGTTACCAGCCCCTCAGGACTTGCGTGGTTCGGGGAAGGCGGTGCCAGAATAATGCGGTTCTTGAATTCTACACCGCGAATACGGATTGGGGAGAAGAGTCTTGTGTACTTGGGTCGCATCAATAAATCTCCTTTCTAAAATAAATTAAACATTAATCGGATCACCGGGCTTTGTCTGCGGCTCTTTACATTACTGCAAAAAAAAACAAAAAAAGGGCAAGTACGGGCAGGGAATATTAAAAATACCTTAGTGAAATCATACCGTACTGCATGGCAGTTGACAAGCATAAATTCCCCTTCCTGCCCAAACCCCGCCCCCGCCGGGATACAGGGAGCGCCGGAAAACAAAAAAAGGCCTGCTC
>FZPS01000015.1_pt91 | contig 20979 bp, 22 predicted proteins | sample 1817821 | NCBI WGS metagenome assembly FZPS01 (sample SAMEA104158645, study PRJEB21678) | metagenome | place: Germany | collected 2015-04-21 | reverse complement strand
ATAAAAGAGTGCTTGCGAGCCCGGTTGCATCAAGAAAAAACGGGGGCGTTTGTTTTTTTCGTTTTTCGATTTTTTACGACAGGGTGCAAAAAACGGAGCATTTGAACCTGCGAGCGCAAGATCGAACGATTATGTAAATATTTATTTATTGTTTTATGTTGTTATGTAAATACTTAATTGTGTATTTATGTATAGATAATGAAAAGAGGAGGTTTGACATGAACAAATCATTTCCGTTTAAAAAACGCGAGAATCCGCTCTCTTCCGAAAATGGCAACAAGACAGCCGGAAGCGGCGTTCGGGAAAAGTACACAGCAACCATGGACAAGGAGTTAAGAAAGAAAGTAAAAATTGCAGCCGTGGAAAAAGGCATTGTTTTCTCGCAATACATCGAAGAAGCAGTTATGGAAAAACTTGAAAGAGAGGGCTACTGAGATGGCAGTTGTATCGACGTTTTGTAAAAAGGGGGGCGTCGGGAAAACGACTTTCATCGCCTTCATGGGGCATCATTACGCGAAACAAGGAAAAAAAGTCCTGATATTAAGCGCTGATGACCAGAACAGCATCTTCAAATGTTTTGGAGTTGAAGGCAAAATCTTTGAAAGAAATGACGATTATTTGGAATTTCTGCTGGCGGGGCATGCGGAATTAGGTGACATTTTGATTGAAGCTCGGGAAAACCTCTATCTGATCAAAACCCTGAACACGGACAAGCTGTCGATGAAACTCACCTTGGAACGGAACCAGGAAAAGGCTGTCAAAAGGATGATTGATGAATATTCTTCCTATTTTGATTATATTTTCATTGATTTTCCGCCTTCAAGCAGCAGACTTTCCGAAGTTCTCTTGGATTTGAGCGATGAAATATTGCTCGTCGTCGGACTTGACAGTTTGGGGCTGGGAGGTTTTGTGAACACAATCCAGTATTTCATTGATAACGACCTGAACATGGACAACATAAAGTACATCGTTCCGAACGGTTACAGCAAGAATCGGCGCGCACCGAAGATTTCTTTGGAAATCTTGGAAGGGCAAGCCAAGGAATTTACCCCAAAAGCATTTGTTTTGCCTGCTTTGCAAGAAAAATCAATCATCAAAAACCTACAAAGCGAAGGCATCAGCCCCTTTGACGATACAAAAATGTCTAGTTATTATGATCAATCTCAAAAAGAACAGCTTGCCAGTGATTTGCTTGAACTGTTCAAGCACATCACACTTGCATAAAAAAAGAGGCCAAGCCTCTTTTTTTTACGAAACCCTAACCGGGAGTATCAGCTGCGTCAAGTTGACGTCGTAATCACCGGTGATGATGAAGGGTTTGATTTCTCCGGTAAAATGGAGTATGACTTCAATTGAATCAAAGGATTTTAAAGCTTCCAACAGGTATTTGGAACTGAAAGCAATTTGAAAGTCAATCGCGTTCGAGCACTCAAGAGGAATGACTTCCTCTTTGACGGCGCCAATTTCGTTGTTTGTGGATGCGATTTCAACGGTTTTGTCGCTGTGGATGGTCAGTTTAATGATGTTCGCGGAATCATATGTCGCAAAGAGCGACGCTCTTTCGATGGCCGAAATGAGGTCGGCTTTATTGAAGCGGAGGCTCGTAAGGAAATCCGTGGGAATGAGGTTGCTTGTGTTCGGATAGGTGCCGTCGATCAAACGGGTCTGGAAAAGCAGGTTTTTGTACTTAAAGAGCGCTTTTGTGGGCGAGAAATGAATCTCGACCATCGTTTCCACATCATCCAGGATTTTGTTCAGCTCATCAAGGCTCCTGCTCGGAATGACCACATTAACCCCGTATTCGGTGTCGAAGAACATGAATTTCTTCGCCAGCCGAAAACTATCGGTGGCTACAACCTCTAGTTTCCTTCCCTCAACATTGAAGGAAACGCCGGTCAGAATGACTCTCGATTCGGAAAGAGAGGTAGCGAAAGTGGTTTTCCGGATAATCTGGCGGAGATTCCCGGCATCCATCTTGATGACGTTCTCCGAATCGCTGAAGGAAATGAAAGGATAGTTTTCTTTGTCGAGAGCGTTCAGAGAGAAATTGCTCCTATCCGCCAATATTTTTACAATATTCTCTTCGAACACCGAGAAATCAATTTCTTTCGAATCGGTTTTTCTGATGATTTCGCCGAAATACTTGCCGGGAACAACGATGATGCCTTCTTCTTCAATTTTCAGAAGTCGCCTGTCTTTTATGGAAGCTTGAATCGAGATTTCGTTGTTGGAGGCCGTGAGAAACAAACAATTGTCCCGCGCTTCGATTTTGATACCGGTAAGGATCGGCATCGGCGCCTTTGTTGACAGAGCGCGGTTTACATTGTTCAGATTCATTAATAGCAAATCTCGGTTGATTGTAAACTTCATTGTTAGTCTCCTCTGTTTTATATAATTTATTATTTATTACAATTATTATTATATACGATGTGGAAAAGCGGAAAACTTTCAGGAATTGATTTTTTTCATCAATAAATCGTAATCTCCTTTGACCAGCGGATTGCTATTAATCAAATTGGAGATTTTATCGCAGGAGTGCGATACGGTTGCGTGGTCGCGGTTTCCGAAGAGTTCTCCGATCGCTTTCAGAGAAGGACCGTAAAGCTCTTTGATCAAATACATGGCCATTTGGCGCGGGTAGGCGATTTGCTGTTTGCGGCTGGGCGATTCCAGATCGGCCACCGAAATCTTGAAGTAAGAAGCGACTTCCTTCTTCACGCTTTCAAAATTCTTGACATTCAAGTGCTTTTCTTCTTCCTTTTGCGGAATCAGGCTGTCCAGGGCGGTATAGACGTTTTCGATCGTGAACGGAAGATTCAGCGAAACGCAATAAGTCACATAACGTCTGAGCCCGCCTTCCAAATCGCGGACATTTTTTGTAAAGATGTCGGCGATAAGATCCAGAACTTCGAGGGGGACTTCCTTGGGGTTTTTGATCAAGAAACTGAGTTTACGCTCGAGGATCTTGACGCGCAACTCCTTGTCCGGGGGTTTTATGTCAACCGCAAGCCCCCAATTGAAGCGGGATTTCAGCCTCGCCATCATATTTTTCAGATCGTTCGCTGAGCGGTCGGAAGTGATGACGATTTGTTTGTTTAAGCCGTGGAGGTATTCGAACACCTTGAAAAACTCTTCCTGGGTTGACTGCTTTCCTTCCAGAAACTGAATGTCGTCGACCAGAAGGATGTCGGCTTCCCGGTATTTGCGATAGAACTCTTCAATGTTTTCTTTACCCTTTTTTGTTGAGATGGCAAGAAAATAATCCTCGGTGAATTCCTGCGCTGAGGTATAGACCACGTTCGCATCGATTTTATTGTCCAGGATGTAATGGCCGATCGCCATCATCAGATGGGTTTTGCCGAGGCCGACGTCGCCGAAGATGTATAAAGGATTGTATAAAGACTCAGGCGATTCCGCAACTTTCATGGCCGAAATGAAGGCAAAGCGGTTGCTTCCTCCGGTCACGAAATTGCTGAAAGTGTATTCTGCCTTCAGCGGGCGTTTGTATAAAGATTTTTTCTTGGCCTGGCTGGATTCTTCCCTTTCCAGAATGTCGTCTTTCAGAACGAATTTAAATTTTACCAAAGAGTCTGTTAAGGTGGAGAGAATCTCGTTCAGCCTGTTGTTGTAAAATTTTTCGATGCGGAATTTTGTTAAGGCGTTCGGAACAAGCAAATAGATGTAGTTTCCTTCGACTTTGTAGATTTCGCTGACTTCAGAAAACAACGCCGCAAAATCCTGTTCATCCATTTCTTTTTTCAGTACTTCCAGCGTTTTTTTCCAAAGATTTAAACTGGTATCCATGTTCTCCTCCTTAACAACTTACCATTTAATAATAACATAAAATGCAAAAATAATAAATAGATAAATGGAAAAAAGTTAAGAATATGGCTTTTCCACATTTCCATATGGAAAACTTGTTGACAATTTTTTGATAAATTTCAACATTTTTTGCACATTTTGAAATGTTGAAAAACAAAAAGGCAATTTCTGAAAGAAAAACTTTTCAATTGAGAAGGATTATGTTAGAATATTAGATAGCATCGGCACTAGAAGAAGGGAAGTGTGCAGAAGACGTGAAAAACAAAAAACAGAAATCCAAGTTCTCATTTTTTCTTTTTCCCGACAAAATTAATCTATTGACTTATTTTTTGGCGATCATCCTCTACGCCGCCCTTTTGGGCGCGATTTTGGCGATCGCCTTCCCAAAACGCTCCTACCGGGTGATTTTGGATTATCCTTATGGGGAATATAACGAGGATCTGAACATCGCTCTCTATGTCAGAACGACGCCGCAGAAAGCGGGGGATGAAGAAGAAAAAATCGAGCTTAGCCACCGTTTTTACGCTTACCTGAGTCCGATCAGCGCTAACAAACCCAAAAAAGTGCGGTTTGCTTTCAGCGGCCTTGACACACAGGGCAGGATGCAATACTTTTTTGAAACCGACAGGCACGGAAAGGAGATTGCCACCTCCGTTTATTCCAATTATCATCATTTGAAATCGAATCTGAAAAGCGAAGGGTTTTCCAAGTACTTCATTAAGGTGGTTTATGACCGGGTCCTGGAGGAGGATGCCGCGCCGAAAACATTGAAAATTTCCGAGAATGTTCTGACGCTCGGCAGCAAGGAACTGAAGCATGAAAATTTTGACCAAGCCGAAAATGATTATCTGGATGTTTCCTTCAAAATTTCTGAGGCTTCCGACAAAACTAAATACACGGGCTCCATTAGCCTCGAGCCGAAAATCAAAGAAGAAGGCTCTCACATAAACGTTCAATCCTGGCTGGTTACTGAGGACGGAAAAATCTATCCTTTCATCGGCGTTTACAATTACACTTCTTCCGAAAAATTCAATCCGAGCCATTACCCCGCCGATATCCACAAATATCTGAACGTGGAATACATTTACGCGAAAGCGGAGTATCGCGATCTTTCCGGGAACACCGTCACAATATATTATAAGGAAAAGCTGACGGATTTGCTGGGCTAAGGTTTGCATAAAGCGGCTGCCAGCGCGGAAAATATAGTCGGTATCTGCACATTGTTTTCCTTGACTTGCCGGGACTGCTATATTATAATAATAAAATAATTCAATACTTAGGAGGTTAGAAAAATGAAAAGAACATATCAGCCTAACAGACGCAAAAGGAAGAAAAACCACGGGTTCAGAGCGCGGATGGCCAAAGTGGGTGGAAGAAGGGTGATTTCCCGCCGCCGCAGCAGAGGTAGATATAGATTAAGCGCATGACGGAAGCCCGGACCACCAGTTCATTGTTTTTTCCTGTGGTCCTTTTTTGTATTGAGAAGGTGAGCAAATGAATCGCAGGCATAGTTTAAAAGATAAAAGGATAATCGAGAGGCTTGTAAAAAGAAGGCAGAGCGTAGGGAATAGATATTATGCAATATATTTCCAAGAAGCCGATGAATTAAAGATTGCCGTTTCACCTTCCCGAAAAATAAAAACCGCCGTGAAAAGGAATTATGAAAAACGCGTCGTTAAGGAAATACTCCGACCCATGCTTCCGGAAGTGGGAAATGTGCAGATGCTTTTCGTCATTAAACCGTTGGCGGGAGAATTGAGCTTTGCTCAAAAACAACAACAAATCACACACCTGATCAATAAGATTAAGAAGGAGATATCATGAAGAAGCAGAGAAAGAGATATTTGCTGGTTGCGCTCGCGATTATAGGCCTGTTTTTGTTTGCGAGCTGCCGCGGAGGGACCCAGGAATACAAGCCGATTGAGGGCTGGAACGGTATCCTCGACATACTTGTTTGGCCGATCGCTGCTTTAATGTGGGCAATCGGGAAAACCGTTGGTTTCGGATACTATGGTTTGGTCATCATCATTGCCACGATCATCGTCAGAACTTTGGCCTGGCCTATTTATGCAAAAACGAATGACATGTCTTTGAAAATGCAACTGATGGCCCCCGACCAAGCAAAAATTGAAGAAAAATACAGAGACAAAAACGACCCCGAAAGCCAGCAAAGAAAACAATTGGAATTGATGCAGCTTTACAGAAAATACGGCGTCGGCCTCGGAGGCTGTCTTCTGCCGTTCGTGCAATTCCCAATTTTCATCGCCTTTTATCAAACCCTCCAAAGAATTCCCAAGACCAGGAACCCGCAGTATAAGTTCGATTTTTCTTTTCTGAAAGGTAATTTTTTCGGAATTGATTTGTTCAGAAGCAGGCTGGACGAACCTGTGACGAAATACCAGACCTGGGGCATCATCATTCTTGCTGCCTTGGTCGGCATCACGCAGGTTTTCAGCCAATTCCTGGCGACAAGAAGGCAGAAGAGAGCTAAGGAAGAAGCGCAGGCCAACATACCGGCTTACCGCCGCACGCAGACGACCGATGTGCAAAAACAAACCGAAACGATGATGAAAGTCATGATGTACAGTTTGACGGCGATGATGGTTTTCTTCGTTTATTCAAGCACCGCTGCGCTTGGTTTGTACTGGCTTGTCGGTAACCTTTATTCCACGCTTCAGGCCGAAATATCCGCAAGGACCAGCAAAAAACGTCTTGAAGTTTTGAGAGAAAAAATTAAATAAGGAGATAGAAAATGCGCAAAAAATTGTATGAGGTAAAGACACTGGAAGAAGCCAAGAAACTTGCCGTGTCTGATTTCGGGGTCAAAGAATCCGATTTGACTTTCACCGTGGTCAGCGAAAAAAAAGGTTTTCTGGGAATCGGGAGCAAACTCACGGTTGAAGCCGAAGTTTCAGTGGACGGAATCTCCAAGGGCAAAGAATACCTCCAAACCTTCCTCGAGAACAACGGCGTTCAGGGCTTCGTGGAAAAGAAAGTCCGCGGGAATTATGTTGAGTTCAATATTGAAGCTGGGGATTTCAACGGTAGTCTGATTGGAAGAAACGCAAAGAATCTTACCGCCCTGCAACTTTTGGTCGGACTTGTGGTCAACAACTATTATGAGGGCGAAGAATTGAAGACGGTTTTCGTTGACGTTGGCGGATATAAAAAACGCCGCGTGAAAAACATTGAAAACCTTGCGGTCAAATACGGAAAACAAGTTGCGCGCACCAAACACAGAATCAAGCTTGACCATTTAAATGCCTACGAAAGAAAAATCATCCACAACAAACTTTCTTCTTGGAAAGACGTCACTACTTATTCCGTGGGTGAGGAACCAAAACGCTGTTTGGTAATCGAACCGAAGAGAAAGAGCAAAAAATAAAAAGGCTAAGGGCGGATCCTTCGCCTTTTTTAATCTATGTCCGGAACCGGAGCATCCAATTTTTCTTCCAACATGCTTGGATTTTCTACGATTCTTTTGAACAGGCGGAGCGAATTGGCATGGTATAAGCCGTCGCACAATCTTTCGTCCGCAACAATTCCAAAATTCATGATTTTGGCGGGGACGATTTTCCCGTTCCTGTTCACGATCGGTTCCATCGCTTCCTTGCCCATGCTGACGAACATTCCAGTCGTCCCGAAATTGTAAAGATGATGGAAAATGTAATTCATGTGAATCGATTTTAAATTTGTCAGAAAGCAGGACGTGTGGAAAGGGCTCGCTTTGATGATGGATTTAGGAAGCATGCCGTGCCTGTCAAGAAATTTTAAAAACCTAACGCTATACTTAAGGAAGAAATTAGGTAAAAACGAAAAGATTTTCGCTGTTTTGCTCGCCGAAGTGTCTTGTTGGGGAGAACAGGCTTCGCGGATGCTTTCATCCACTTTTTCTTTTACCTCAAATATGTTTTCCGTTCCTTCGAATTCCAATTTGATGGAGGTTTCTTCGGCATCGTCCCTGAGCCTTTTCTTCACCGAAAAGGAAACATAGATTTTGTTGCGCTTGTATAATCTTCCGTTCATGACGAAACGATTGAGCTGCGGCCGCAGGGCAAAGATGCGGACGATGCTTGCAATAATGATGTGCATGTAATTGACGCTGATGTTTTCTTTTCTTTTAGAAGCAATGTAGGTATCGAGTGTCTCGCAGTTGACTTTGAGATTCATCGCGTTTGATGCGTCGTTCCGCTCAAACATGATGTGGGGAATGATCTTAAAAAAGGGATTGATTGTTTTAATTTTCTTTCCGTCGCTTCTTTTTCCAAACATGATTGCACCTCTTTCTCCCAATCTTACCATTATGTTCCCTTTTTTTCAACACGTAGAGAAAAAGCCCCTAGGTGGCTTAAATGTTCAAAGCTTCTTTTTCCTTTTCAAGCAAATACTCGATGAAGGGATCTATGTCTTTATTTACTTTGAAAGCCTCCAAGGTTTCAAAATAACGTGCGCGCTCGTCGTAGGGGATGATGACGGGGGCAAAACCGTTTTTCATCAATTGGAAATTCAGCACCAGGCGCGCGCAGCGGCCGTTTCCGTCCAGGAAGGGATGAATTTTTGCTAACTGCACATGGCTGAAAGCTATTTTTTCCAACAGCCCCATGCCTTCCTCACGCAATGTCAGGAAATATTTTTTCATGCGGTCATAGACCTTTAGATGGCTCGGTGGAGTGTGGTTCGAACCCTTGATGGAGATGTCTACCTTGCGGTAAAGGCCGCCGGTGTCCAAGCCTTCCATCAAAACCTCATGGAGGTCTTTCAATTTGTTTTCGTCAAATTCAGAATTGTTTTTAACCATATCGACGATGAACCAAAAAGCGTCGATGTGGTTTTTGATTAAGCGGAATTTTTTCTCCTCCAGAACTTCCCCGCGCAGGGCCGCTTCGACGTCCTCGGGGCTGATGTCGTCTTTTTCGAAGGAAAGCGAGTTGTAAACGAAATCGCGGATGAATTCGGGGGAGATATTGTTTAAGTCGAATTTTTGAGATGCAATTGCTTGCATCTCTTTAAGATGGAAATCGATCATTTTTTTACCTCCTTGTGCTTGAATACATTATACCACAGGTTGGGTAAATAATGAAGAAATAACAAAAAAACTTTCCGGAAAAAAAGACAAAGACAAGCAAGTATGGTATAATACATAAGAGTGATGGTTATGAAAATATTAAGGATGACATATAAAATTTTTAACCGGTTATTGCTGTTAATATTAATTGGTTTCTTCATATTTTTGGTAAACGGCACCTTCGAGCATTTTGTCGCCCAAAACAAAATCGAGGCTTTCAAAGCGCGGGCCGAAGGCGAACCCATCCCGGACGAAAAGATTCCCAACACATACTACTATCCCATCCGCGCCCGCGAAGGGGAGGACACTTCCCGCAACATCTTCGACATGGAAAAACGGATCGTCGGCGCGAAAGCGGATATCATCACCAGCAACCGCAATCCCCTGCGGGACTATCCGGTCCTGCGGGATTTGATCGCACCCTTTGCGAAGTATTTTTATTTGGGACACACGAGCATCAACAGCACCGAAGATGGATCCTATTTAGTGGAAACAATCGGGAACAGCATCTGGGAGAACAACATCGTCCGTGAAAGCAAAAACACCTGGATTTCTGAGGAGGAGCATCCGAATAGCGATTATTCCTCGCCGGTGATTATCGGCCTGCGGGTCAAGGACACCACGCCCGAACAGCGTGACAGGATGGTAGAATACGCGCGCTCGAAACTTGGGTACCGCTATAACTACACCTTTCTTTTCAATCGCGCCAACTCCTTTTATTGCACGGACATCGTCAGCAGGGCAGTCGAAGCTGGCGGGGTCAACGTCAATTATGACTTCTTGGCGACCACGGGTACCGACATTTTGATTAGCCCGAATGTCTACATCTTCTTCATCCGCGAAGTCGTAATCGAAAACGGCGTTGAGCGGTACAACATCTATTATTTGGTTGACGGTGATTAAGCATGGAAGACACGATTGTTGCCATATCGACGGCAATTGGAAAAAGCGCGATTTCAATTGTCAGAGTGAGCGGTCCGGATGCGATACAGATCGTAAGCGGGATTTACAGGGGTGTGGATTTGCTCAATGCGCCGGGGAACACAATCAATTACGGTCACATCTATGACGGCAAAGAAATGCTTGATGAGGTCTTGGTCAGCGTTTTTCGGACGCCGAAAAGTTACACGGGAGAAGATGTCGTAGAGATCAATTGTCACGGGGGAATCTTCGTCACCCATAAAGTATTGGAGCTCTTGATCAGAAAGGGCTGCCGTCCTGCCGAACCGGGCGAATTTACGAAAAGAGCTTTCCTGAACGGGAGAATCGACCTCACACAGGCGGAATCGGTGATGGACATCATCGAAGCGAAAACGGCCAGCAGCCACAAACTCGCCACTTTCGGTCTTAGGGGCGACGTGAGAAAAATGATTGAGGATTTCCGAAATGAGATTCTTTCCATGATTTTGAAAATCGAGGTGAACATCGATTATCCCGAATATGAGGACGAGGAACAGATCACGACGGAATATCTTAAACCCGTCATCTCGGAATTAATCCGCAAATTAAAAATAATTCTGGAAAAGAGTGAAACATCCGCCATTCTGAAAGACGGGATTTCCACCGCAATCATCGGAAGGCCGAATGTCGGGAAGTCAAGCCTCCTTAACAGCCTTCTGAAAGAAGACAAAGCGATCGTGACCGACATCGCCGGCACGACCCGGGATCTTGTGGAGGGGCAGGTGGACATCGGCGGTGTGATATTGAATCTGATTGACACCGCAGGCGTGCGCAGGACCGAAGACATTGTGGAAAAGATCGGGGTTGAAAAAGCAAAAATGACAATTGAAAAATCCGATCTTGTAATCCTGGTCTTTGATTTCAGCGAACCGCTGAATGAGGTCGATGAGGAACTTTTGAAAATGACGGCGGACAAAACCAGGATCATCGTCGTCAACAAACGCGATTTGGAGCAGAAACTGGATCTTGAAGCCTTTGAGGATTATCTTCTTCTTTCTACTTTTGATGAAGGGGACATTGAAAAACTGAAAGCAAAGATCAAAGAAATCTATAAACTGAGCGATTTGTCCGATCTTGATTACACATACATCGGCAATGCCCGGCAGATCGCAAAACTCAAACAGGCTTTGAAAGCGTTGGAAGATGCCGATGAAAGCATTAGCATGGGGCAGCCGGTCGACATCAGCAACATAGACCTGCACCACGCCTTCGATTATTTGGGAGAAATTCTTGGGGAAAAGCATGTTTCCATTGTCGACGAACTTTTCGCGAATTTCTGTCTCGGAAAATAAAAAAAAGAGCATTGCGCTCCTTTTTAATTTTAGAAAAGCCATTTTTTCGCAACCAAAGGATAGATCCCCAAGGTTATGAAAGCAAGCAAGAAGTAACGAAGCATCGAGAAAATTGTTTTGTCCGGAAGCAGAGCTTTCAGTCCGAACTGGATTCCCAAAACCAGCACGAGCGCAATCAGGGCGCGGATGAGCCTGGTTGCAAGCGGCTTCCTGCAATCAAAATTCACATATTTTCTTTCCAAAATGACTGCCCCCGAATAGCCCAGGAAGAAAGCAAAAGCTGTATAAAAATCCTTGAATTTCGGATGGCTTCCGGTCAGTTTGCTTAAAAAAAGGAAAACGAAAGGAAGAAAAATTAAACCTGTCACAATGTAGAGAAGGATTTGCTTTTTAAAGTCCTTTTCTGTTTTTTCAAAAAGATACCTTCCCAAAAATGCGGATCCAAGCCCGAGAATGAGGCCGGCGATGACGTCTGTCGGATAGTGGACCCCGAGACCGACCCGCGAAAAGCCAATCAGGACGACCAAAACCGAAACGACAATCCAAAGCCAGCGTTTCTTTAAGGCGAGGCCTATGGCGAAATAACCGGCTGCCGCGTTCTGCGTGTGTCCGCTCGGGAAAGAAAACCCCGTTGCAGTTTGCTCGCGGATGGGATCGAAGGTCCGTTCCGGATGCTCGAAGGGTCGGATTCTTTGGACGCTGATTTTGATAGCATTGTTTATAAGCAACGTCGTGAACACGGAAAAAGCAATGATTTGCCCTTCCCTTTTCGAAATGATGAAATAAATCCCGAGAAGCAATAAAATCAGAATCGTCTCTTCCCCCAAAATCGTGATGAATTCCAAGAGCTTGTCTAGGAAGGGAGTCATAAATTCCCTGATTTTGTTGATGATTTGAATTTCAAAACTATTCATGTCCATCCTCCCTGTTATTTGCTTTTATTGTATAACGGAAAAAAACAAAAGTAAAGAAGAAAAAAGCCCGGAAAGTCCCGGGCTAAAAAGCGGAGTTATTTCCCCTCTTTTTTGTCTTTCTTTTCATCCTTCACAAGCTCCGCGAGCGAAGTCGCCAAGCCTGCCAGATTCTGAATGTTGGAAGGAATGATGATTTTTGTTGCCTGGCCTTTGGCCATTTCAACCAAAGCCTCGTAGGCTTTGAGCGAAAGCACGGCGTTGTCCGCTCCGGCAGCCTTCAGCATCTCGAGCCCCTTTGCATGCGCTTCGTGAACTTCAAGGATGGCCGCGGCTTCCCCTTCCGCGCGGAGAATCTGTGCTTGCTTTGCTCCTTCGGCTTCATCAATCATCGCTTGACGTTTGGCTTCTGCTTCAAGAATTTTCGCCTGCTTAAATCCTTCGGCTTGTAGAATCGCAGATCTTTTTTCCCCTTCCGCTTTCAGGATGGCTTCCCTTCTTTCGCGTTCGGCGCGCATTTGCTTTTCCATCGCGTCACGAATGTCTTTCGGCGGTAGGATGTTTTTCAGTTCGACGCGGTTGACTTTGATTCCCCAGGGGTCCGTCGCTTCGTCGAGGATGCTCCGCATTTTCGAGTTGATCAATTCGCGGCTGGTGAGCGTTCCGTCAAGATCGATTTCACCAATGATGTTCCTGAGGGTCGTTGCGGTGAGTTTTTCGATCGCTGCAAGGGGGTTGTCAACCCCATAGGCATAGAGTTTCGGATCCGTGATTGTGAAGAAGACGACCGTGTCGATTTGCATGGTGACATTGTCTTTGGTTATCACGGCCTGCGGATCATAATCCAAAACCTGCTCTTTCAGGCTGATTTTTCTTGCGATTCGATCGACGAACGGCACCAAAAAATGGATCCCAGCATTCCATGTGGTATGGTACTGGCCGAGACGCTCCACGATGTAAGCATTGGCTTGGGGAACGATTTTAAAACTGGTTGCGAAAACAATGACGAAAATTAGAAGAGCGACGACGATGGCGATAATGCCGCCGGGCCCGATTTGCATGAACAAATTGTTTACCATGTTAACCTCCAAATTATCCCTTATTATTTTTTAAGCAATTCTACGTTTCCATCAATTTTGGAAACTACTAGTTTGATGCCGGAAATGGCATCAACGATGACCTTTTCTCCGGGCTGGAAGGCCAGACCTTCATTGTTGACTGCCCGCCAGAGTTGGTTATCGATTTTAACTTCGCCGATTTCGTTGGGGAGGATTTCTTTCGTAACGACGGCGACCATGCCGATGAAACGGTCGGTGTTGGTTCTGACATAGGTTCCTCGCATCCGCTTTTTTGCCAGGGGCTTGGTAGCCAGAATCAGCACGACGGAAAGTACCAGGAAAAGCAAAATCTGATACAGGGGTTTCAAGAAAATGACGCCGCAGATTAAAGTGATGAGGGCGCTCAGACTGAACCAAATCGTGACCAAATCCGCGGTTTCGAGTTCGATGATCAGAGTCACCACGAAAATGATGCCCCAGGCGGCGACCATGAACCAATCAATGGGTCCGAGACTCTTAAGAATTAACAACATTACTTAACCTCCCTCTGCAAATAAACTTTTAACATTTTCTGTGACGCTTCCCATTGGCATTGAAACTTGTAAAGACTTCTCTTGGAAAAATCCAGGGGATGAAATTCCATCAGGCTTTGAATGACTCCCTTCCCGTTGATGCGTCCGTAACTGGGTCTGATGGAAATGGTATGCAAATCATTGCTGCTGTATTTGGTAAGCGAAGCCTCCTCCTTGTTTAAGGCCTTGATAAGCAAAATATCGTTGTCCTTGTCATACCCGACGAGAGTTCTGTATGCGTCTTTGAAATAGTCTCTCGCCACTTTGTTCAGCGTGATGTGATTCTCATAAATGCTTACGATTCCCTTTGTTGTTTTAGGCAACCATTTGATATCCATACTCAGCTCCTTTCGCTATTATTATATTCTGAAATTTTAAAAAATTCAATAAAATTCTTAAAAATTTTAAAAAATTTCAAAGGGATAACAAAATGGTTTCCTAAAAATTATAAAAAAATTAAGTTTCGTTCGTATTATTATAGCACAGTTCCACCGGGAAAGAAATAAAAAAAGAATTGAAATGGCATTTTGGTTATGTTATAATACCTAATAGTTATAAGGAGGATCTCTATGGGCAATAAGGTGAAGAAATACATCATACTATCTTTCTCAATCCTCATACCGCTCCTGGTTACTTTCTTAATCGCTTCTTACGGCTATAATTCCGAAAAATTCGGCCAGGGTGCTTGGAAGAACGAATACCGGAACGAATATCTGAAGTTTCCGCCGTCAGCCACGACCGAAGAGCAAATAGAAAAAAATCTCAAGTACGGCATCAACAATCTATACCATCTGTATGATAAGGATCCGGTTTTTTCGGAACTGATCAAAAGCGGCGAAAACAATCTCTTTCAATTGGACATCTATAGGACCATTTATGAGACGACCGTCAAGAACGATGACGGCAACATGGTTAAAGAAAACCGGGTGCAGTACCTGTTTCTAATTTATGACGTGCAATATCAAAATATCCGTAATCTTTTTGTTGATGACCCGGGTGCGGGGACGGATCTCGAGAAAGAAATTAACGAAGCAAACGTTCCTACCTTTTCCATCGAGTTGACGGAAATTCTGGAAGAAGATCCGGAAGATGAAGAAACGAAACCGAAGACAAAAACCGTTTCGATATCGGAAATCAGCCGCATCTTCGATCAGGGTGCGGATTATGACACCGTCAAGGGCGAAATTTTGGAAAGGGATGAAAAAACCGGCGAAATCAAAAAAGAAGACGGCACCGGGAGACTCCTCGTCGTCGTCCTCGGAACAGTAAAAATGGACGATTTGGAATGGAGCAAGGAAACTGAAATCACAATAAAAGCCACGGTGGCTGAAGTTACCGATCCCGAAAACGAAGAAGGCAAAGCAATCTCAACAGAGTTGGCAAAGCTTGAACTCAATTTAGATCCGGAAGCCGGAGATGTGAGCGGACTTGAAGAAAGTTACCAACAGGATTTGGAACGGACCGGTTATTTGGGCTGGGTGATAAAAAAATACTTGTGGTGGATCTCACTGGTCGCATTTCTGGGGACGGGTTTGATTACTTTCTCTTTCTATGCGGTGTATCTTGCGGAAGAACAGGAAGCAGCGAGTAAAAAAAGAAAGGTTAGAATAAAAAGGTAGGCTGCGTATGCAGTCTTCTTTTTGTGGTATAATATGGATGTTGGACGGAAAAATCCGGAATTTGCTTTAGTGAAAACGATTGAGTAGCAAAAATATTTATTCTTTGGAAAATAATGTGCTATAATGAATAATAATTTAGGAGGTTTATATGGCAGAAAAGTATGTTTTTATGTTCACGGAAACAGACGAAACCATGCGCAACCTTGTTGGAGGAAAGGGAGCCAACCTTGGTCAGATGACCAAATTGGGTTTGCCCATTCCCCAAGGATTCACAGTATCGACTGAAGCCTGTACATATTATTATCAGAATGATGAGAAACTGTCCGAAGAAATTTTGAGACAAATTGACGGCGCTTTGAAGAAACTGGAGGAGACGACCGGCAAGCAGTTCGGCAATCCGAAAAATCCCCTGCTCGTATCGGTGCGCAGCGGCGCGAGAACGTCGATGCCCGGAATGATGGACACCATCCTCAACCTGGGTTTGAACGATGAGGTCGTCGCGGGGCTTGCGGAAGCGACCGGCAATCCGCGGTTTGCTTACGACTCTTATCGTCGTTTCATTCAGATGTATTCCGATGTTGTGAAGGGACTTTCCAAATCGCGTTTTGAAGAAATCATTGATGAGATGAAAAAGGAACGCAACATTGAATTGGATACGGAGTTTTCCGAAGAAGATCTGAAAGAAATGGTCGCGAAGTTCAAAGCTTTTTATAAAGAGGAACTGAACGCAGATTTCCCGTCTGATCCGAAAGAGCAACTTCTCGGTTCAATTTACGCCGTTTTCAGATCCTGGAACAATCCCCGTGCAATTTATTATCGCAAAATCAACAACATCCCCTCGGAATGGGGAACCGCTGTCAACGTCCAAGAAATGGTTTACGGAAACATGGGAGACACTTCCGGAACCGGCGTTGCCTTCACCAGGAACCCGGCCACGGGCGAGAAGAAACATTACGGCGAATATTTGATCAACGCCCAGGGTGAAGACGTTGTTGCCGGAGTCCGGACTCCGAGCCCCATTTCCACATTGGCTGAAGAGATGCCGGAAATATATACACAGTTCGAGGAACTTGCAAATAAATTGGAAAAACATTTCCGCGACATGCAGGACATCGAATTCACAATCGAAAATGGAAAACTTTTCATCCTGCAGACCAGAAGCGGTAAAAGAACCGCCCAAGCTGCGCTTCGCATTGCTGTGGAACTTGTGGAAGAGGGTATGATCACGAAGGAAGAAGCCCTGCTCTATGTGCAGCCCGAACAGTTGGATGATTTGCTGCACCCGCAGTTTGACCAGGCCGCTTTAAAAAAAGCGAAGCCGATTGGCACGGGTCTCCCCGCATCGCCGGGAGCAGCCAGCGGTCATGTGGCATTCAACGTCGAACAGGTTGCGGAAATGCGCAAGGAAGGCAAGAAAGTCGTTCTTGTCAGACTTGAAACTTCTCCGGAAGACATTGAAGGGATGCATGCTTCCGAGGGCTTTCTGACCGCGAGGGGCGGAATGACTTCCCACGCTGCGGTCGTTGCCAGGGGCATGGGCAAATGTTGCGTTTCCGGTTTGAAGGAATTGGAAATCAATGAAGAAGAAGGATATGCGAAACTCGGAGGAGTCACGCTCCGCCAGGGAGATTGGATTTCTCTCGACGGCTCGACCGGCCATGTTTACGCAGAGGAAATTCCCACCGTTCCCGCAACCATCAGCGGACATTTCGAAACCTTCATGAATTGGTGCGACGATGTGCGCAGACTGAAGATTCGCACCAACGCGGACACTCCGAAGGACGCGAAACAGGCGCTCGCTTTCGGAGCCGAGGGCATCGGACTCTGCCGCACCGAGCACATGTTCTTTGAATCCACAAGGATCAAAGCCATGAGGGAAATGATTTTGGCGGATAACGAAGAACAGAGAAGGGAAGCGCTCAACAAACTCCTTCCGATGCAGAGAGGCGATTTCGAAGCACTGTTCGAAGCGATGGGCAATTTCCCCGTCACGATTCGTTATTTGGATCCGCCGTTGCATGAATTCCTGCCTACTCAGGAAGAAGCCATCAGTGAGATTGCGGAAGACATGGGCGTCGGGGTTGAGAAGATCAAGGCGAAGATTGCGGAACTCCACGAAGCGAACCCGATGATGGGTCACCGCGGATGCAGGCTCGCAATCTCTTATCCGGAACTTGCGGAAATGCAGACCAGGGCCGTTTTCGAGGCCTATGTCAATGTTAAAAAACGCAATCCGGAATATGATGCGGAACCTGAAATCATGATTCCTTTGGTCGGGGACGAAAAGGAATTGAAATATCTGAAAAAAGTCGTGGTCAGAACAGCCGATGAAATACTCCGCGAAAACAACATCGATGCGAACTACACGGTCGGGACGATGATTGAAATCCCGAGAGCGTGCGTGCGTGCGGACGAAATCGCAAAAGAAGCCGATTTCTTCAGTTTCGGAACCAATGACCTGACGCAGATGACGTTCGGTTTCAGCCGCGACGACGCCGGCAAATTTCTGAGCGATTATTATGAAAAAGGCATCTTCGAATCCGATCCTTTCAGAAGACTTGATCAGAAAGGTGTCGGCGTGCTTGTGGAAATGGCCGTTCAGAAAGGCCGTTCCGCAAAACCCAACCTGAAACTCGGCGTTTGCGGGGAGCACGGAGGCGAACCTTCTTCCGTCGAATTCTTCGACAGAGTAGGACTGGATTATGTTTCCTGCTCGCCCTACCGCGTTCCGATCGCGCGTCTCGCTGCCGCTCAGGCGGTTGTGAAAGCGAAGAAAAAATGATGAACAACAAGAACCATGGAATCCATGGTTCTTTTTTTTACGCAAAAGCTTATGGGTAATTGTAAATTACATCCTGGGAAGGAAGGCATATGATATATTGAGTTAAACGGCTCAGAAGGAGGGGATACCCATAGACTTTTTTGATGAATGCGAATGTGAACGCTGCCGTCACAGGAGGAGCCGTGAGGAGAGGGGGCCAAGGGGATTTCCCGGGCCACCGGGACCGCCCGGACCGAGGGGACCTGCCGGACCGCCCGGTCCCATGGGCCCGCAGGGACCCCAGGGTGAAATCGGACCTCCGGGACCGCCGGGGCCAAGCGGAGAACCGGGAGCGGGGGGCATCATACCGTTTTCTTCCGGAACCGAGATTTCAATTGGAACAAGGTCGGGCGGCGGGGCCGGATTTCCGGCCTTCATCGGCTTCGGCGCATCCTCTGTTTCCCAAAGTTTCTTGGAGAATCCGATAAATTTGGCGCAGGAAAACACTAATTTTGCTTTTCTGATTCCGCGCGCCGGCAAACTCTCAGCTTTTTCCGCTCTCTTCAGTACCTCCGCGCCCCATAATTATGTTAATTCCACAGTGACGGTGTCTGCGCAAATTTTCCGCGGAAGCGCCGGCAACAATATTTTTCTCCCGCTTTCCCCGGCACTTGTGTTGCAGCCTAATTATTCGGGAATGGTTCCTGCAGGGAGCATCGTTTCTGCCTCGGTTGGAAATTTGAACATCGAAATCAATCCCAACGACCGCTTGCTGTTGGTTGTTTTTGCAAATGCCTGCGGAGAGGAAACGCAGATTAACTTGTGCGGTTTTGTCAGCGCAGGCCTGAACATAAAATAAAAAGCTATATATGAGCCCTGCTCTCTATATAGCCTTTTTATTAATAATCGCAGTTCCGATAGGTGCGCGGGAAGGGAATGACGTCGCGGATGTTTTCGACTCCCGTGACGTACATTACCATACGCTCGAATCCGAGGCCGAACCCGGAATGCACAGTGCCACCGAATCTTCTTAAATCCAAGTACCATTGCATTTCTTCGGCGGGAACTCCCATTTCCGCCATTCTCCGTTCAAGGAGTTCTAGCCGTTCTTCTCTCTGGCTGCCCCCGACCAATTCTCCGGAACCAGGAACTAAGAGGTCGACTGCCGCCACTGTTTTGTTGTCGTCATTCAGGCGCATGTAAAAGGCCTTGATTTCTTTCGGCCAGTTGATGACAAAGACCGGACCCTTGAAATGCACGTCAGTCAAGTATTTTTCATGTTCCGTGGCCAGGTCGTCTCCGAAACTGATTTTGTGTTCGAAATCATGGTCCGCTTTCTGGATGATCTTTACAGCGTCCTCGTATTCGCAAACATGGATTTTCGAATCGAGTAGTTTCCGGAGCTGCTCGATTTTTCCCGGCGAAACGAAATTGTCAAAGAATTCAAGTTCTTCTTTCGCACCTTCAAAAACCTGCCTGATGAGGAATTTGATCATTTCTTCGATCAGATCCATGATGTCCCGAAGATCTGCAAAAGCGACTTCCGGCTCGACCATCCAGAATTCGGAAGCATGGCGGGTGGTATTCGATTTTTCTGCCCTGAAAGTCGGCCCGAAAGTATAGACCTTCTTAAATGCATGCGCGAACGCTTCGGCCTGCAATTGTCCGGAAACCGTGAGATTGGCGTGTTTTCCGAAGAAATCCTTCGAATAGTCAACTTTACCGTCCTTTTTGGGCGGTTTTTCCATGTCCAAAACCGTCACTTGGAACATATCTCCCGCCCCTTCCGCATCGCTTCCGGTTATTATCGGAGAATGGAGGTAAATAAAATCTTTCTTCCGGAAAAACTCATGAATGGCATGGGCGAGAAGGCTCCTCACTCTGAAGACAGCGTTGAAGAGATTGGTCCGCGGACGCAGATGAGCGATTTCCCGCAAAAACTCCCGGGTGTGGCGCTTGGGTTGGAGCGGGTAAGTGCTCGGGGAATCGCCTTCGAGAATGATTTCCGTCGCTTTGATTTCGAAAGGTTGCTTTGCCTGCGGGGTGAGCACAAGCGTGCCTTTCACAGTCAGGCTGCAGCCCGCGCCGAATTTTGCCACTTCCTCAAAATTGGGAAGAGTCGCGTCGTAGACGATTTGCAGGTTGGCAAGCGCGGAGCCGTCATTTAAGTTGATGAATCCGAATTGTTTTTGGAAACGGTTGGTCTTTATCCAGCCCTGTACGGAAATTTCTTGGCCGACCAGGCGCTCATAATCGGATTTGATTTCTTTGATGCTTGATTTCATGGACATCCCTCCTTAATTTATAAAAAAAACCTTAAGAAAAAATCTTAAGGACGAAATTTCTCCGCGGTGCCACCTTAATTCAACACATGGTTGCGCTCTTGAGCTGTTAACGCCAGCTAACGGTTAGTTCTACTTAAATTTCTTCTAACGGCTCCGAGTGTTCTTTCCTTAAATATTAGGCCGGGTTCGCACTGTCTCCGACTCACTGAAACTAGGGGATTTAAGTACTTTTCTCTTCATTGCCTATTTAGTTTTATGAAATAATGATATCACAATACGGCTTTTCTGTCAATTTGTTTCCGTAAATTCAATCTTTTTTGCGTGAAGGCTATTATTTTGTCATAGATGAAATAAAAGATGAGGGCGCTTAGAATATTGAACACCAAATGGGAATAAGCAACGGAAAGTTTTTTGTTGACGGTGAATTTTTCGAGGAACAAAATCAAATCCGTAAAAGGCGAAAGTATCGTCAAAAATACAATCCCGCCGATCAAATTGAAAAGGACATTGACATAGAGGGCGGCCTTTGCTTCTTTTGTGGAAGAGACGGCAACGATTAAACTAGCAACCGTCGTGCCTATGTTTGCGCCGAGCATGATGCTAATCGCAGCTTTTAGGTGAATCGACCCCAGGG
>FZPS01000099.1_pt298 | contig 20990 bp, 18 predicted proteins | sample 1817821 | NCBI WGS metagenome assembly FZPS01 (sample SAMEA104158645, study PRJEB21678) | metagenome | place: Germany | collected 2015-04-21 | reverse complement strand
CTGGTATCCACGGTGAAGGGATATGCCGCGCATGAGAAAGAGACCTTTGAACGAGTTGTCCAGGCCCGGAATGCGGCCATCAGCGCTCAAGGTGTCCAGGAGCAGGCCGGGGCGGAAAATATGCTTACCGGGGCGCTGCGGCAGCTCTTTGCCCTGGTTGAAAATTACCCCGAACTTAAGGCAAACACCAATTTTATGCAGCTCCAGGAAGAGTTGACCAACACCGAGGGCAAAATTGCTTTTTCCAGGCAGTTCTACAACGACACCGTGCTTAAGTATAATACGGCCATTCAGAGGTTCCCGGCGGTTATGGTTGCGGGCATGTTCGGATTCCACCAGGAGGTTTATTTCAACCTGGACGATGAAGCGGAAGCGCGTCAGGCGGTTAAGGTTGAATTTTAGGCGAATCTATGAAGAGGTGAACCGTAAAATGGCAGCGCGCCGCAGGTTTTTTAAGATACCGCTGTTATTAGGGCTGGCATTAATTGTTCTGGCGCAGTTTGCGGCGCCGGTTCGTGCCGATGATCGATCTTATCACTTCCCCCAGGTGCTTATAGAGGCGGAGGTTCATCCCGACGGCTCCATGACCGTCGTGGAAAAGCGCACTTTCAGTTTTAAAGGGCGTTACAGTGGCGCCTGGGAGTATATTTATTTAAAGCACAATGCGTCGATTAAAGATGTCCTGGTCAGCGAAGGGGGCGAAGCTTACCGGCAGGAACCTCCCGGAACGCGCGACATCCCCGGTATCTTTTACGTTGAGGAGCACCCCGGCCAAGTTTATATTGACTGGAGCTTTGAGGCGGCAAATGAGCGGCGCACCTTTACAATTTCCTATACCGTGGAGAATGCTGTGCTGGTGCACCAGGATGTGGCCGAGTTGTATTACCAGTTTATCGGGGGCGAATGGGATGAGAGCACTGATCATGTCCGGGTTGTATTAACCCTGCCCGAAGGCGCCACCGACGAAGAGCTGCGGGTCTGGGGGCACGGCCCCTTGCAGGGGTTCGTTTCAAAAGAGGGGACGAACCGGGTTGTTTGGGAAGTGAATGATCTGCCCAGGCGGACTTTTCTCGAAGGTAGAGTGGTCTTCCCGCTGCAGCTGGTCCCCGAGGCGGCCAATTTTTCCGGCCGGGATGGGCTTCCCGGTATCCTCGCCGAGGAAGAGAAGTGGGCCGCCGGCGCCAACAGGCGCCGCATGATGGCACGGTTCGATGTTTTTGGCGGTTTTGCAATCCTGCCGCCAGCGTTGATCTATTACCTGGTGTTGCGGCGCAAGGCGCTCCGTCACCCGCAGGCTTACCGGGGAGACTATTACCGGGAGCTCCCGGGCGATTATTCGCCTGCTGAAACCGGTTACTTTGTCCGCCTCGGGCGCACCGCCCCGGAAGACATCACGGCCACCATACTGGACCTGGCCCGGCGGGGACACCTGAGCCTGGAAGAGTACCAGGCTGAGGAGGGGCTAATCTTCAAGCGCTCCCAAACCGATTACCGGGTGCACCCCGGGGAGGGGCGCGACAAGCTGGCGCCGCATGAAGCAGAGCTGTACAATTTTCTGTTTAACAAAGTGGCGCGGCAGTCCGGAGAGAGTGTGACCTTTAATGAAATCGAGGAATTCGCCAAAGGGCGCCGCATTAGCACCGCCGCTTTTCACCATGGCTGGAACGAAAAGATCAAGCGGCAGGTTCAGGACCTGGCTCTTTTCGGCCCCACTCTTTGGGCCGGTATCATCTTCGGCCTGGCCTTGTTTATCGGCGGGTTTGTTTTAATCATGACGGGATTGCTGATGATCGCCGGGTTTGTGATTACATTTATCGGGGCCATTTTTCTGATCCTGATGGCGATGCTGAAGAATCTTACTCCTACCGGCGCGGATCATTACGCCAAGTGGAAGGCTTTCAAGCGGTTCCTGCTGCACTTTTCCGAGCTGGACCGCTCCAGCATCCCGGCCCTTGAGATCTGGGAACATTACCTTGTTTACGCCGTTCCCCTGGGCGTGGCCAAAGAAGTGATCAAGCAGCTCGAGGTGGTCTACCCGCAGGTACGAGAAGAACCCCACCTGGCCCGCACGACCTGGTTCGGCATGGCCATGACGAATCCGGCTTCATTTAACAATCTGACTTCGTCAATACAGCAGACTTTCCGCACGGCCATGAGCACTTCTTCTTCCGGATCCGGCCGGGGGGGCGGTTTCTCCGGCGGCGGCGGAGGCGGCGGCGGAGGCGGCGGCGGGGGCGCGCGCTGAGCAGGAAGCTTCCGCCAGGTGCATGAGACAGTGGTATAAGAGCGCGACCGGAATTGCTTTCCGGGCGCGCTTATTTTATAATTGGCTTATAGGGTAGGGGGGTATGCTATAAAAAGGGGTGACCAAATGGAGACGGCGGGAAATAGTTGCTGCGGCGGCAAAGACGGCCTGAGAAAGCGGAACTGGCATGATCAGAAAACTGTCCGGCAGCTTGCGGTGCGGCTCAATCGCATAGAGGGGCAGGTGCGGGGGATCAAGAGAATGATCGAAGAGGACGTTTACTGTGGCGATGTCTTAAACCAGATCTCCTCGGTCCGGTCTGCCCTGGACGGCGTGGCCCGTTTACTGCTGGAGAAGCATATGAAGCACTGCATCAGGGATCAGCTTTTAGAAGGCAGCGAAGAAGTGTTTGACGAGGCGCTGAAGACGATCTTTAAATTGATACGGTAACCGGTTATAGATTAGGAGGGTACATGATCATGTCCGGAGCGGAAAAACAAAGAGGAAAGCAGGCCACCATCACCATTCCCATATCCGGGATGAACTGTGCGGCCTGCTCCGCAAGAGTAGAAAAGGGTTTGCTTTCACACCCCGGTGTTTTATCCGCAAATGTCAACTTGGTGATGGGCAAGGGAACGATCAGTTATGATCCGGAGAAAATCGAGCCCCGCCAGGTCGTTGATCGGATCAAAGAGCTGGGATACGGGGTTCCAGAAGAGCGGCAGGATATAATCATCTCCGGCATGCATTGTGCGGCATGCGCGGCGCGGATTGAAAGCAGGCTAAATTCGCTGCTGGGGGTGCGGGAGGTGGCGGTTAATTTGGCCACCGGCAGGGCGGCTGTCAGCTATCTTCCCGGCGTAATCACTGCCTCGGAGATGGCGGCTGCGGTCAGAGAACTGGGCTATGAGGCGCGCCCGGCCGGCGATATTTCCCGCGGCGAAGCGGCCCGGGCCAGGCAGGAGGAGAGAAAGCGGGAGCTGGCCAGGTTCGTCATGGCGGCGCTTTTCACCCTGCCGCTGGCCGTGATGATGATAGTGTCGCATGCCGGGCATCACCTCATGATCAATCCCTGGCTGCAGCTGCTCCTGGCTACTCCCGTTCAGTTTATTGGCGGGTGGCCCTTTTACAGCGGAGCCTATCGCTCTTTAAAATCGGGCAGCGCCAACATGGATGTCCTGGTGGCGCTGGGCACATCCGTGGCCTATTTTTACAGCCTGGTCTCGCTATTGGCCGGATGGGGCGTCTATTACTTTGAATCTGCGGCCATGCTCATGACCGTGATCTTGCTGGGCAAGCTGCTGGAAGCCCTTGCCCGGGGGAGAACCTCGGAGGCCATTGAGAAGCTGGTGCAGCTGCAGTCGAAAACCGCCCGGGTGATCCGGGGAGGCGTGGAAATGGACATCCCCGCGGAGGAGGTGGCGGTTGGCGACCTAGTGGTTGTACGCCCGGGGGAGAGGGTCCCCGTGGACGGTGTCATCATGGAGGGGCAAACGAGCATAGACGAGTCCCATCTTACCGGGGAGAGCATGCCGGTGGAGAAAAAACCTGGCGACGAGGTGGTGGGGGCTTCAATCAACAACTTCGGCAGCTTCACCTTCCGGGCCACAAAGGTGGGGCAGGATACCGTCCTGGCCCAGATTATCCGCCTGGTGGAAGAGGCGCAGGGCTCCAAGGCTCCCATCCAGCGGCTGGCGGACAGGGTGGCCGCCGTTTTCGTTCCGGCGATGATTGCCGTCTCCCTGCTTACCTTCGGCGGCTGGTATCTCAGCGGAGCCGGCTTTGAAAGCTCTTTAATGCACATGGTTACGGTCCTGGTGGTGGCCTGTCCCTGTGCCCTGGGGCTGGCCACGCCGGCGGCGATCATGGTGGGAACAGGCGTGGGCGCTGCAAGGGGGATACTAATCAGGGGCGGCGAGCACCTGGAGCAGGCAGGGAAAATTGATACCGTGGTCCTCGATAAAACGGGGACCATTACCCGGGGAACCCCTGCGGTAACAGATATCTTGGCCCTGGACACAATTGATGAAAACGAGCTGCTGGGCATCGTTGCCTCGGGAGAGAACAGGTCGGAACACCCCCTCGGCCGGGCCGTGGTCAAGGAGGCGGAAGAGAGGGGCCTGGAGTTAAAAGAGGTTGAGAATTTCGAGGCTCTGCCCGGGCTGGGAATCAGCTTTGAACTGGCGGGGGAAAGCTGGCTGGCCGGCAATGAGAAGCTGGCGGACTCGCGCGGTGTGGATCTGGCGCCGCTTCTGCCGCAGAAGCGGCGCTGGGAAGAAGAGGGCAAGACTGTGATGGCAGTGATGAAGGGAGAAAGTCCATGCGGCATGCTGGCCCTGGCCGACACGGTTAAAGAAGGCGCCGCGGAAGCAATTGCGGAGCTGCGGCAGATGGGCCTCGACATTTACATGCTCACCGGGGACCAGGAGAAAACCGCACGGGCCATTGCCGGGCAGGTGGGCATTGACCATGTCATTGCCGGGGTGCTGCCCCAGCATAAAGCCGCCGAGGTGCAGAATTTGAAAGATGCCGGGCGAGTTGTGGCCATGGTCGGCGACGGGATCAATGATGCGCCGGCGCTGGCCACGGCCGACGTGGGCATAGCCATCGGGACGGGAACGGATGTAGCCATGGAGAGCGCCTCCATCACCCTGATGAAGGGCGACTTAAAGAAAATTGCCTCGGCAATACGTCTCTCCCGCCGGACCCTGCGCAAGATCCGGCAAAACCTGTTCTGGGCCTTTTTCTACAACCTGGTCGCAGTTCCCCTGGCCATTGCCGGCGTCTTCACGCCCGTTGTCGGCGGCGCGGCCATGGGGCTCAGCTCGGTGTCGGTGGTGACCAATTCTCTCCTGTTGAAGCGCTACAACCCCGATCGAACTTAACAGAAGCACCCTTCGCTTGGTTAAATTACATGGGGCTGTCCCTTTGCGACAGCCCTTTTATTATCATCCTAATCCCCTTGCTGTATCCTGGGGCGGATTCGATCCTTAGCTACGCCCATGATGACATAATGAGCACCTATGAAGACAGGTTAGGGCGGGGCCATGTGAATGTTTTCTAATTCTCCCCCCTTTGGAAAAGGGGGGACGGGGGGGATTTTGCCTTTATACTTTCATGCTCCGCAAAATTTGCGGATAGTAACTAACATTCCAAAAATAAATTGACACCTGGAACGGGGTTCCATTACTATTTGGTTAGGAAAGAAATAAAGGAGTGGAGCCCATGACCTTGCCGGTTCGTGAGAATCCCTATTCATTTGCCGGTTTTTTGGAGAAACGGGACAAACTTGATTTCTATCGTGACGATCCCTTTATTCAGAAGGTAGTAAAGAAATATGCAGCCGGAGAATGGGATAGCCTGCATCAAAAACTGCTGGAGTTTTCGTCAAAAGTGTCTTTCCGCTGGAGCAGACTGGCGGAAAAGAGTGCCTATCCGGAAGTGCGCCCATACATTCAACATTATGATGCTTATAACCGGAGAATAGATCGGATTGTGCGTCCCCTGGAAATGCACCAGCTCGAAAAAGAGGTCTTTTCCGAGGGCCTGTTTTCAGAAAATACATCTCCCTGGGAATACTTTGCCAAGCTTTTTCTCCTTCACCAGATGGGTGAAGCCGGAGTGATGTGCCCCCTGGCCTGCACGGAAGGATTGATCGCTTTAATCAAATATTATTCCGATCACGGGTTCCCCGATCTCGATTATATTTACCGCCACTGCAAGGAGGCCCTGGAAGGCGATTTTGCCATCGGGGCGCAGTATATGACTGAGATACAGGGTGGTTCCGATATTCCCTCCAACCTCATGGAGGCGGTGCCGGAAGACCGTTATTACCGCATCTACGGAAACAAGTTTTTCTGCTCGGCCGTGCACGCAGATTATGCCGTTGTCACCGCCAAGGTAACGGGCAGCGAAAAAGTGGGCACATTTATAGTTCCTTCCTGGCTGCCGGGCGACAAGGAAAAAGAGAAGCGGAACGGTTATGTGATCAACCGGATCAAGTGGAAGCTGGGCACGGTGGAGCTGCCTACGGCGGAGATAGATTTTCAAGGCGCCCTGGCCTATCCTATCGGTCCGACAGACAGGGGTGTAGCCAACGCCGTGGGGATAGTGCTGACGCTCTCCCGGATGGCCGTAGGCGTCTCCAGCGCGGGGATCATGACCAGGGCGGCAAGAGAGGCCCTTCTTTACAGCGAATTCCGCGATGTGTTCGGGGAGAAAATCAACCGCCACCCGCTGGCCGCCAATCAACTTCAAGAAATCGCTACGGCAGCGAAGCGGACGGCTGCCGGATCCTTCAAAATCTATGACCTTTTTATCAGGCTGGGCCGGAAGCTGCAGCCGGGCCTTTTTTCCAATGAGCCGCCTGAAATGCAGAAAGCTCGTTTCGATTTGAGAGAATTGATTTTGCTGCAGAAGATCTGCACTTCCTTTGAGGCTGTCGACACCGTGCGCAAGGCCATCAGCATCTTTGGCGGGCACGGGGTTATAGAAGATTTCTCCTCGCTGCCGCGCCTGCTGCGGGATGTTCTGGTCAACGAACTCTGGGAAGGGCCCAGAAATGTATTGCTCATGCAAATTTATCGCGACTTGCAGCGGGTGTCCCAGTTCTATAGCCCCGGGGAATTTGTCTTATCATTATTAAAAGGCGGTGATGAAAAGAAGGCCCGGGAAATGGCATCATGGTTGGAGGGGTTCCTGGGGAAATCTTCGCTGACCGGTGCCGGCGACCTCGGAGAGGCAGCAGAGTGGGAGCGCTTTTGCGAGGAACTTTTCCGCACATATCAGGGCATTGCTCTGGATGAAGTTGAGAGATGACTCCTAAGGAGTAATAGCCCCCTATGTTTTTAACAATAAGTAAGATTGATGGAGACTGTATACATTATGTGGTAAAATTCCTGTAGGAAAAGAAGCCCGGAAGCCTTAATAAAAGTATGCCTGTCCAACAACCGGTTGAAATCATGCTGTAACTCCGGGCCGGTTATGCGGTAAAGAATTAAGCGTTATAGGGAGCAACAGCCAGTCCGGAAAGGGGGTGCTGCTAATGCTGGAGCTATACGTGAAAGACGGCTGCCCTTATTGCCGGAAGCAGATTGAGCAGCTGGATCAGGAGAGAATCTCTTACCAGTTGCGCAATGTCAGCCGGGACCAGGGCGCGCTGAAAGAACTTCGGGAAAAGCACGGCGCAAACATTGTTCCCGTGCTGGTGGAAGACGGGAAGGTCAAATCGATGGGTTACCAGGGCATGGGTTGAGGCATTTGATCCATGACACCGCCGTGAGCGGCAGGCTTGCAATTGTGTGAATATAACCATGCTGGACAGGGATCTACATGAAAGCGGAAAGTATCATTTTTAAAAGCGGCGCCCTGAAGCTGGAAGGACGCCTGGCGATCCCCCCGCGTGCAGGGACTGCGGCGGGGGTGGTGATCTGCCATCCCCATCCCTTGTATGGCGGCAGCATGACCAACAATGTGGTTTATGCCGTGAGCGGGGCCTTGGCAAAAAAGGGGATCGCCGCTTTATATTTTAATTTCCGCGGGGTAGGGCGGAGTGAAGGCGTACATGACGGCGGGCAGGGTGAGATTGACGACGCCCTTGCCGCCATCGCCTTCCTGGCCGGCCGCAGCGAGATTGATGCCGGGCGAATCGGCCTGGCCGGCTATTCCTTTGGCGGCGCGGTTGCTCTCAATGCGGCAATGCAGAGCGGCAGGATCAGGGCAGTCGCCGCCGTCTCGCCGCCGGAGATGCCGGACCTGGGCGGCTTTACCCGGCCCAGGCTGATTCTCTGCGGGTCAGAAGACAGCCTGGTTCCCGCCTCTTTCCTTCTTCAGCAAAAAGAGCGGATCACCGGCCCGGACGGCGCCGGTGCGGTTGAAGTGATCAGTGGCGCCGATCATTTCTGGTACGGATACGAAGAAGTCCTGGCCAACCGCATAGCCTCCTTCTTTCAGCAGCACCTGCCGGCGCCGGTTATTTAGAAACTGTCTCATATAGCCGGTTGCCCGTAAAATTGGTGGAAATCCAACTCGCTATCTTCTTCTTTTTTTATCTAAACCACTCCCAAAATCCAATTGGTTGCCGGTCGTTATCTGCAGGATTTGCTGCTTTAATGACGTATTATATAAAGAATACTGCAAATTAATTCATAAAATAGCTTGCTTTGCCAAAAGTCAGGACCCAAAAGCCAAAGGAGAGACAATCATGGATTTAAACCCGGCACAGAAAAGGCTGGTCGAGGCGGAGCCCAGCGGGCACAGCCTGATCCGGGGTGTGGCCGGTTCGGGGAAAACGACGGTGGCGCTGCACCGGGCCCTCTTTTTACGGCGCAATTACTGCTTCGAACCCGGTGACAAAATTTTGCTGGTTACATTTAACCGCACTTTGATCAACTACATGCGGCATCTTTTGAACAAGTTGGAGGATAAGGATTACTATCGCAACATTTTCTCCAGTGATGAGCGCACTGTCGATGTCAGGACGGTGGACAGTCTCGCCTATCAATACCAGCCTGTTAAAAGCGATGTCAGGCTGCCTGGTAATAATGAGAGATACTCTCTTATAGAGGAATGTATAGTCGAGTTAAGAAAACACCTGGATTCTCCGATCCTGGATCGCAAAAATATTCCATTTCTGCTCAATGAGATAAAGTGGATCAAAGCCTGCAACTACATGGAGCTGGAGGAGTACCAGCATGTTGACAGGATCGGCCGGCAGAGCTTTGAATCCGGAGAAGGTCCCCAGCGTCTGGCCAAGGGTTCTCCCGCCCGGAAAGCGATCTACGAGTTGATGCTTCTCTACACTAAAAAAATCAATGAGCGGGGGCACTTCGATTTCCTTGATTGCGCCCTGGCGGCGCTGAATCACGCCTCTATTGAAGAGAAGGATAAGTATACCCATATCATTATCGATGAGGCCCAGGACCTGACCAGGGTACAGCTAGAGTTATTAAAATTGCTCTATGCCCATAAAAAACACTCTTCCTTTACCGTGATCATGGATACGGCGCAGAGCATCTATCCCCATGCCTGGCTGGTCAAGGGGCGGAGTTTTACCAGCATCGGTTTTGATATGAGCGGCAAGAGCCACATTTTAAGCAAAAGCTACCGCAACACCCGGCAGATAGCCCAAACAGCTTACGGCCTGATTCAAGATGATGAAAACATCACCGGTGATGAGCATTATGTCATCCCTTCGGTTATCGACAAGCAGGGCACTGAACCTGTCTTCCGGAGGCATGAAAGTGAAAAAGAAGAAGCTCGTTATGTTTGCGCCAGAATCAAAGAGCTTACAGCGGGGAGGTACTCCTTTAATGACATCGCGGTAATTGCAAGGCTGCACCAGCAGCTTGATTATATCCAGGAACATTTAACAGAAGCAGGCATCCCCTGCTACCGGCCTCGAAAGAGAGGCGAAGCCATTGATGAACGTGCCGTTCACCTGCTGACCATGCATGCGATCAAGGGGCTGGAATTCAAGGTGGTCCTTATCATCGGCCTTAACGAGCGGGTGATGCCCCTAATACCGGGAGAGGCGACCCACGAAGACAGCAAGCTTATAGAATCCAACGAGCGGAAGCTGCTTTATGTAGGGATGACCCGGGCTACGGAGATGCTGTTCTTATCCAGCAGCGGAACGCCTTCGCCGTTTATTGCCGGCATTGAAGCAATGTTGCGCCTGAGCCACCGCGCCAAAATAAAAAGCTTCTACCGGGTTAATCCCGAAGATTACCTTTTCCGGGACCGGCTGCATTCATTATGGTCAAGCGAGGAGAAAGTAAGGCAATGGATGCTCAAAGAGCTGCTGCATACATATGGCTATCCTTTGTTGTTGATTGATCTGGAATACAAGGTCAGCAGCTTCTCGGGAACCGGCGGCTCGGTTGACATAGTTATCTACAAGCATGGCAGCCGGGCGCCGGATATTTTCATCGAAACGAAGGCGCCGGGAAGCGACCTGGCAAAGGGGCGCCGGCAGCTGGAAAGTTACATGAGCCACTGCCGCAGCTGCCGCTACGGGGTCCTGACCGACGGCACGGAGATGCAGGTTATCGATCAGGATTTTTCCGAAGTGGACGATATTCCCGCCTACATCCCTTCGCCGCAAATGCCGCAGGTGGAAGAATATTATTATACAGAGGTGCGGGCTCCCCGGGGTCATCGCTTTATTTTTGACGGATTCTTTCCCGGGACGATTATTGAAAAAATGGATGAGGCGGAAAGGGAATTTGGCGCCGCCGATCTGGTTGAAATACCGGTTTTTCACCGCATTGCAGCAGGAGCGCCTGGCTTTATGAATGATCAGTCTGAAGACCGGTTTTGCCTGCCCCGGGAGTGGGTCAAGGGCAAAGGAGACGGCAGGCTGTTTATGCTCAAGGTCGAAGGTGACAGCATGATCGGGGTGGATATTAACCACGGCGATTATGTCCTGGTCAGAAAACAAGAGACGGCGGAGAATACCGATATTGTGGTGGCCGCCCTGGGGGAAGAAGCAACCTTGAAAGAATTTATGAAGATCGGCGGCCGGGTCTTTCTCATCCCCAAGAACAGTAAGTACAGCCGCATCGAGGTGGAATCGGAACGGGCCCGGGTGCTGGGCAAGGTTATCGGCATAGTCAAACCGCGGAGGGCTGATGCCGGATAACAGTTCAGGCCGGGCGGGCTGTCCGGTCAGTTTATTGGTACTATTTCCCTGAAGCATAAGGTATAATAAGGGCGGGGCGGTAAAATGCGGGAAGCGCGAAAATAAAAGAACGGCACCTGAAGCTTCTCCAGGAGGAGTTGCTTAGGATCCCGGGCGAGTTGATCAGGCTAAACCCTGAAAAGATAATTTTTTTGGGTCGGCCGCCCGGGGGGAGCAATCCTTGACCCAGCGACCTTGACTTTATCGTAGTGGTTAATAATGGCAGCTTCGGGGAGAATTTTATCGAACGATGTGCCCGGGTTTACAAGACTGTGAAGCCCCGGACGGCAGTAGATATTCTGGTTTATACGGTCGAGGAATTCGAAGCCATCAAGGAAAAGAACCTCTCATTAAAGCGGCGCTGAAGGAGGGGAAAATACTATATGAAAAAAAGAGATAAAGACGAAGGCTACCGCTGGTTGGAACAGGCCAGCGCAGATTTACATGGCGCCAATGTTCTTTTGATAACAAAATATACCATATGGTTTGCTTCATTTCCCAGCAAATTGCTGAAAAGGCCTTGAAGGCTTATCTGTATGCCCGGGGCGAGGAGATTGTTACCGGGTACTCCGTCACTTCCCTATGCGAATGGGCAGAAAATTACACCGCGTCTTTGCAGAATTGAGGGAAGAAATTTCTTTTTTGAATGGCTATCATATTGCTGCTCGCTATCCGAATGGACTTCCTGATGGCATTCCGGCCACGGTGTTTAACCGGAAACCTGCGGAAGAGGCGCTGCGAGCGGCCAAAAGAGCCGTTGATTTTGTTGAAAAATTACTTAATGAATGAAACTCTCAAATAGGTGGATACAAGGGGGTCAGAGCCATGGATAAGATTTCGCTGCCACAGCCGGAAATAAAAGGATGTCTTTCGTTGGAGGAGGCGATCCATGACCGCATATCGCGGCGCAGTTTTAAAGACCAGGGCTTGAGCCTGGCCCAGGCGGGGCAGCTGCTCTGGTCCGCAGGCGGGCTGGGTGCAGAAGGCGCTGCCGGGGTGTCGCGGGCCGCTCCTTCTGCCGGGGCCACTTACCCGCTGGAGTATTACCTGGCGGCGGGCAAAGTAGAGGGCCTTGCTCCCGGGCTCTATCACTATGTTCACCGGGCCCATGCGCTGGCCATGCTGCAGTGGGGTGATCTGAGGGCAAAGCTGGCCCGGGCCTGCCTGGGGCAGGAGATGGTGGCCCAGGCGCCGCTTTCTATTGTCCTGGTAGCCCATTATGAAAGGACCACCCGGCGTTATGGCGAACGCGGCTATCGTTATGTATATATGGAAGCAGGCTACGTATCACAGAATATCTACCTGCAGGCCGAAGCGCTGCAACTGGGCACGGTTGCCGTGGGCGCTTTTGATGACGCCGCGGTGAAAGAGATCCTGGCAGTAGAAGGAGCTCCCCTGCTGCTCATGCCGGTAGGCGCCAGGTAGCGCATCCATATTGCCGCATGGATAAAAGGTGGAACCTTTAGAGATAAATGGCTGTCTAAATAGAGAGAAGAGATAAAGAGAGAGATAGGGAAAGAGGGGGTCAAAGCAATGCAGGGAATTTATTTCCCCAGGTTTCGCTATGTACTAATGGCGCTGCAAGCCGCGGTTATGGTCGTAGCCGCTTTGTTTTCAATTGCCCGGGAAACAACTTTGCTGGTATCACTGCGGTCATTATTTTTGCTTCTGGCAGCTTACAGCCTGAGCGTTCTCTTCCCATGTACCCTGGAAACATTAACATGGTTATGTTTTGGCCTTGGGCTGGCGGGAACATTCATGGGTATTACAGCTCTGGCCGGCGCAGCCTGCTCCCACCTGGGGCTGGATCTGCTCGCCTTTGCCATAGATAAGCCCAGCTATATGTACGGCCTGCCCCAAGTTAAATCCTATTTTGCCAACCCCAATGCCTTTGGGTTATTTTTAGTTTTCTGCATCGCCGGTTTAATTATATTGTTTACTCTCTTCCGGGATCGGGTGGAACGTAAAGGGCTGGTGGTGGTGTTGTTTTATATTGTTCTGGCGATCCAGCTCTCTGCCCTTACCCTTACTTTTTCCCGGGCGGCCTTTGTAGCCCTGGCTTTGTTCGTCTCATGCTTTGCCTGGCTGAACAACCGGCGTCCCAGTGTTGCTCCTCTATTATTGCTGGGCGCCGTGGTCCTTTTCAGCCGCCAGGCGTTTGAAAGCACCAATATGAGTGAAATGCTGATTGCCTTGTTTAGCGGCCGGCTTAAACTATGGGCTGAGGGGTTCAGGCTGTTTACTCAATATCCTCTTTTGGGGACGGGCCTTGGCGGCTGGTTCGCTATCACCGGAAATTGCCTTTCGCTGCATAATACATACCTGCACCTGGCCGTAGAACTCGGCCTGGCCGGGTTAACATTGTATATTACCTGTATTGTCCTCTTCATGCGGGATCTAAAAAAAGTGATGCAAAAAGCGGTGACCTACAAATTCCACTATACTGTTTTAAGCGGTTTATATTCGCTTTGCCTTGGCCTCCTGGTGCACCAGTGCTTTGAATCATACCTCTACCACGGGTTGCCGCTGTTCTTATTTGCGATTATTCTGCTGCAGCCCCTGCTGCGTGAACCCGGAGCGCTCTATCTATTCCGCGAGCGTGCCTGGAAGGAGTACGGGGGCGTGTGGATCTACCGCAAGGCGGGCTAGGGCGGTGCAGGAAAGCCTGGCATCTCCTGCCGCCGGCAGGGCCAATTATTAATAGCCATATTTTTTCATTTTGCGGTACATGGTGGACCTGGAGATGCCCAGCTTTCGCGCAGCTTCGGAAACATTGTGGCCGGACTCATGCAAGGCCTTTTTAATCTGGGCTTGTTCCGACAGTCCGCGGGCTTTGTTTAAGTTCAAGTCCGCCGTTTTGTTAAAGGCCAGTATTTCTTCGGGCAGCAGCTCCCTGGTGATTGGGCCGCCGTTGCTGAAGCAAACCAGCCGTTCGATGGCATTTTTCAGCTCTCGCACATTGCCCGGCCAGGGATAGCTTAAAAATAGCTCCCGGATTTCGGGATACAGTTGGCTAAATTCCAATCCAAATTGCCGGCAAAAATATTCTGCGAGGAAAAGAATATCTTCGATGCGCTCCCGCAAAGGCGGGATCCTGATGCTGAGCACATTCAGGCGATAATATAGGTCAACCCGGAAAAGGCCCTCTTTAACGGCCCTTAGGAGATCTTTGTTGGTTGCGGCGATCACCCGGCAGGAAGCAGGCACACCCTTGTCAGCTCCAATAGGATAGACAACCCTATCCTCTAAGACCCGCAGAAGCGCTACTTGTATATCCAGTGGCATTTCTCCAATTTCATCCAGGAAAAGAGTGCCCCCCGCGGCGATTTCAAACTTCCCCTTTTTTCCGGTTTTTTCCGCGCCGGTAAAAGCCCCCCTGGTATAGCCGAATAGTTCGCTGGCAATTAAGTCCCGGGGAATGCAGCCGCAGTTCAGCGGGACAAAGGGCCCCTCGCTGTACTCGCTGTAATCGTGAATTGCAGGGAGTTGAAGGGTTGAAGCTGTCGAACCTCGCCTTCCATGATTTGACCTATATGTACATGGTCGAATAGCTGCGCCTCTGGAAGTCGGTGGAATAGCGTCCAGGTATTCAGTCCATGGTGGCGGCAGAGGCACCGTAAGGTCAGGCTGCCGCCACCGTTTAAAAAGGAGGTGCAATTCATGCTGCGCTATATTATCCGGCGCCTGCTCTGGCTAATCCCTGTCCTGATCTGCGTCTCGCTGACCATCTACATTTTAATGGACCTGGCTCCCGGGACTGTCATTGACGCGCTGATTACAGAGCAGATGACGCCCGAGGATATCGAGAAGCTGAGGCAGGAGTATGACCTGGACAAGCCGGTTATTTATCGCTACGCCAAATACATGTGGGGGCTGCTGCACGGGGACCTGGGCAGATCCCAGGTGACCGGTATAAGCGTTTGGGAATCCTTTGTGAGCAGGTTCCCCGCCACCCTGAAGCTGTCCCTGGTCTCCGTTGTCATCGGCACCGTGCTGGCCATACCCATCGGCATCTTCGCCGCCAGAAAGGCCGGAACGATCTGGGACAACCTCACCACGGGCTTTACCCTGATTGGGCAGTCCATGCCCAGCTTCTGGCTGGGGCTCCTGCTGCTGATTATATTTGCCTATAAAATTCAGCTTTTCCCGGCCGGCGGCTATCAAGGCCCTTCAAGTTACGTCCTGCCGGCGATCACCAGCGCCCTGATGATGACGGCGCTGACAGCGCGGCAGACGCGCTCCAGCATGCTCGAGGTCCTGCGGGCTGATTACCTGCGCACGGCGCGCGCCAAGGGCGTCCCCGAGAGGCTGGTCATCAGGAGGCACGCCCTGAAAAACGCGTGGATTCCCATCCTCACCACCATCGGCATGGGGATGAGCCGCTTCCTGGCCGGGTCGGCCGTGATTGAAACGGTCTTCTCCTGGCCTGGCATCGGCCGCTTAACCGTGGAGGCGGTTTCGCAGCGTGACGTAACCCTCGCCTGCGGCTGTGTTATCTTGACCTGTATCCTATACGTTATTGTCCTGCTGGTTGTTGACCTGCTCTATGCCTTTGTCGATCCGCGCATAAAGGCCAAGTACTCCTCCGGCGGCCGGAGAAGGAAGGTGACGGCATGACCACGGCAACGAATACGCTTGTTTCCAGGAAATACGCCAAAAGAAGCAACGCCGCTGAAGTCTGGCACAGGCTGAAGAGCAACAAGGGGGCCATCGCCGGTTTTACGATTATTGTCATAATTCTCTCCATCACCCTCTACTCCATCCTCTTCATCAGCTTTGAAGAGGTTACGGCGATAAACGTGCAAAACCGGCTGCAGCCGCCCAGCTTGAAGCACCCCTTCGGCACCGATGACATGGGCAGGGATCTCTTCCTGAGAACGCTCTACGGCTCGCGCTATTCCCTCCTCATCGGCCTGGGCGGTGTTTCCATCTCCCTCATCGTGGGGTTGATCCTTGGCTCGATCGCGGGATATTTTGGCGGCCTTGTTGATGACCTGATCATGCGCTTTTCGGATTTTCTGGCTTCCATACCCACCCTTCTGCTGGGCATGGTTATTGTTACCGTTTTGGGGCAAAGCCTTCCCAACCTGATCCTTGCAGTGGGCGTTACCGCCATCCCTGAATTTATCAGGATCACCAGGTCCTCCGTTCTCGTGGTCCGGAACCAGGAATTTGTCGAGGCGGCCACCGCCATCGGGATGTCCCACCTGGGCATAATCTTCACCCAGGTTATTCCCAATGGCCTTTCCCCGATCATCGTTACCGTTACCTCGCGCATTGGCGCCGGCATTATTGAAGCCGCCTCCCTGAGCTTCCTCGGTTTCGGCATTCCGGTGCCTCATCCCGAGTGGGGCCTTCTCGTTTCCGAGGGGCGGAACTACATGAGGATAGCGCCGCATCTCACCTACTTCCCGGGCCTCTTCATCATGGTCACGGTATTTGCCTTCAATATTCTCGGTGACGGCCTTCGCGATGCGCTCGATCCGAAGCTGAAGAAATAGGAGGTGAGCATGATGGGCAGTGAAATCAAAGATAAAGCAGCACCGGGCTACAAAGATCTGGTACTCGAGGTAAAAGACCTGGTCGTGCACTATGTCCTCCAGGAGGAGACGGTGGAAGCGGTAAACGGGATCAGCTTATCCCTGGAAAAGGGGAAAACCATCGGCCTGGTGGGGGAAACCGGCGCCGGGAAAACGACCGCCGCCCTGGCGATTATGAACTTGGTTCCCGATCCTCCCGGCGTAATCAAGGGCGGGACAATCAATGTGTGCGGATATAACATGCTCAAGCTTTCCTCAAGGCAGCTCGAAAAAATCCGCGGCAAAGAAGTTTCCATGATCTTCCAGGATCCCATGACCTCGCTGAACCCGGTGATCACCGTGGGCGACCAGATTGCCGAAAGCGTCATGCTCCATGAAAAGCTTTCTTATTCCCAGGCCTTCAGGCGCGCCAGGGAGATGCTGGAGATGGTGGGCATACCCGGCGACCGCGCCACGGAGTATCCCCACCAGTTTTCCGGCGGCATGAAGCAGCGCGTAGGAATAGCCATCGCCCTGGCCTGCAACCCCAAGCTTCTGCTGGCCGATGAGCCGACCACGGCGCTGGACGTGACCATACAGGCCCAAGTCCTGGACATGATCGATGAGCTTAAACGGGAGCTTGGGACCGCTCTGGTTATGATTACGCACGATCTTGGCGTTGTGGCCAAAACTTGCGACCTGGTGGCGGTCATGTACGCGGGACGCATCGTCGAATACGGCACCCTGGAAGATGTTTTTGACCGGACCATGCATCCGTATACCGAGGGGCTGTTCAACTCCCTTCCCGATATCAGGAACAGGAAAAACCAGCTGCAGCCCATCCCCGGCCTGATGCCTGACCCGACGAACCTGCCCCGGGACTGCTCCTTTGCACCCCGCTGCCGCTATGTTAGCGATGCCTGCAGGGAGGCGCAGCCAACCAAGCACCAGGTGAGCGATACGCACATTGTTTATTGCAGCGCTTATGATGACTCCAATTTCCAGATTGAAAGAGCGAGGGGGAGAGGCGGAAATGGCTGAAGTGCTTGTTCGGGTACGCAATCTGGTTAAATACTTCAAAACCTCCAGGGGCGTCGTGCATGCGGTTGACGACATCTCCTTCGACATTGAGGAGGGCAAGACAATTGGCATCGTGGGCGAATCCGGCTGCGGAAAATCCACCACCGGCCGGTGCCTGATCTGCCTCATTGAGCCCACTTCCGGGGAGATTATCTACCGGGGGCAGGACATTTGCCGGCTCAAGCGCTCCGAGATGAAGAAGCTCCGCAAGGAGATGCAGATTATCTTCCAGGATCCCTATGCCTCCCTCAACCCCAGGAAGACGCTGCTGCAGATTATTGCCGAGCCCCTGCTTTACAACAAAATTATACGCACCAAGGACAAGTTTGCCATTGAAAAGCGTGTCCTCGAGCTGATGGATAAAGTGGGCCTTGCCGAGCGGCTCATCAACACCTATCCCCACGAGCTGGACGGCGGGCGCCGGCAGCGCATCGGCATCGCCAGGGCGCTGGCGATGGAGCCCAAGTTTATCGTCTGCGACGAACCCGTTTCCGCCCTGGACGTCTCCATACAGGCGCAGATACTGAACCTGCTCAAGGAGCTGCAGCGCGATTTGGGCCTGACCTATGTCTTTATCACGCACGACCTGTCCGTGGTCAATCACTTTTCCGACGACATCGTCGTCATGTACCTGGGGCAGATCGTGGAGAAGGCGCCGGCCGACGAGCTCTTTGAAAACCCGCTGCACCCGTACACCCAGGCCCTTTTGTCGGCCATTTTAATACCCGCGGTGGGGGCCAACCGCGAGAGGATCAAGCTGCGCGGTGAGCTGGCCTCGCCCATTGACCCACCGCCCGTCTGCCGCTTTGACAAGCGGTGCAACTACTACTGCCAGGATTGTGACAATGGCGTGCCTCCGCTCTTGGAGATAACACCCGGCCACTTCGTGGCCTGCCACCTGGTCAAGCCGCGTGGGGATGCCACGGTGAAAGCAAGCTGATTTTGCCGGGGGGACGGCGCGGTGAAAGGTGAACGGCCTGGTTGATCGCCCCGTCCTTAAAACATCTCCTTGGCTACGTGGATATTCCGGCTTCCGGCCGGAACTGATCCTGGTTTTGCCGGAGACATTGCAGCAACGAAGGAGTGTGCCTACCATGAAATACCGCCAGTTTTGCAAGACGGAATGGAATATCTCCGCCTTGAGCCTGATGGTTATGCCCCTGTCCGCCATTGGGGAGGATGGGCCCGCTTCAAGCATCGGCGACCTTGGTGAAGTCATCCGCCATGCCATTGACGGCGGCGTCAATTACCTGGATCTCGGCTATCCCTACCACGTGAAGCGGCCGCAGGATTTTTATGCCCAGGTTCGCCTGGCCCTGGCTGGCGGCTACCGGGAGAAGGTTAAAGTCGCCCTCCGCCTCCCTTCCCTGCTCATCCGGTCGCCGCGCGACTTTGACCGCCATCTGGAAGAGCAGATGCAGCAGGCCCGGCTTAAGCAGGCTGATTTTTGCCTGTTGGAAGGATTGAACCGGGACATCTGGCCCAGGATGAAGGAGCTTGGCGCCATCGCCTGGGCCGAGCAGGCCATGTGGGAAGGCCGGATCAAAGAGCTGGGCTTTGTTTTTCATGACGATCATCAATACCTGCGCAGCGTCCTCCAGGGCTATGACCACTGGGCTGTTGCCGTTTTCCAGTACAGCTACATGGATTACAGGCATCACCCGGGTCTGAGCGGCCTGCAGATGGCCGCCCAGCATGGCCTGCCCGTGATCGCCGAAGATCCCTTCAAAGGCGGCCGGCTGCTGAAGGAGCCGCCGGAGGAGGCCGCGGCCCTGCTGGAGGAGGCCGTGCCGCAGCGGACCCTGGCCGAATGGGCGCTGCTGTGGGGCTGGCACCATCCCGAGGTGGCCAGTGTCCTGGCCGAGATAAGCACCTTGCAGCAGGCGAAAGAATACCTGGCCCTGGCTGAAAAGGCTGAAGCGGGCATGCTGGAGGTTAAAGATCAGCTGCTGCTGGCCCGGGTAAGGGAAGCCTACCAGAAAGGGCGGAGCGTGCCCTGCCCCGCCTGCTACTGCTGCATGCCCTGCCCCCAGGGAATTGATGCGCCGCGAATCATGGAGCTCTATAACGAAGCCTTAATGTTTGTGGATCCGGGGCTGCCGCGTTTCTTCTACCGGCTGGAAGGACATCGGCCTGAAGATTGCAGCGAATGCCTGCTCTGCACGGAGAAATGCCCTCGAGAATACCCCATCGTAGAGTTGCTGAAAAAAGCGGAGGCGCTCTTTTCGAATAATGCATCCGGCTGCGGCGCGGACTAATTATCCATGGGCCGCTGTTGCCGCAAGAGCCCCCTTTACAGGAAGTGCGCTCCTGCGGCGGCAGCTGTTAATCGTCCGGCATTGTTACAAACTCCGGCAGGCGGTTGTTATTTGAAAGTCTCTGTGCTATAATCAACCTGCATGCTGCGGGGCGTAGCGCAGCTTGGTAGCGCGCTTGGTTCGGGACCAAGAGGCCGCGGGTTCAAATCCCGCCGCTCCGACCATTAAAAGCAATATTTTTTTAGTTCACACGGGCGCTCAAGGAGCGCCCGTATTTTCATTGTATCTACCTTGCCCAACAATTTCCCGTCAAGCGGATGGAATTACTTGGATGGATATTTGCCTATAGAATATTTCATAGTCAACAGAATGACTTACTACTTAATCAATTGGAGGTGCGGCAAAATGAAAGATGTAATTACCACGTTTCCATTGTTTAGTAAAACCCTTTCCAAGAAGTTGCCGCTTTTAACCGGCCTGGTTGTATTTCTCTCCGTGCTGCTGGCTGCAGGCCTGGGCGGCCCGCTTCGCGCTGCAGCGGCGGGGTCGCCAGTCGAATATGTGGTCAACGGCGGTTTTGAAACAGGCGACTTCAGCGACTGGAGCGTTACACTAATGGATCAGAGCCGGAAGAGCCCTCCGAACCGGAAGAACCCCCGAAACCGCCTGAGAAGGAGCTGCCCCGAACCGGGGGAACCCTGCCTCTTGGGGAACTGCTGGCCTTGGGCCTGATTCCCGGCGGCATCGCGCTGCTAAGGCTGCGGCGGAAGTTATCTCGTTAACGCCGTCGCTTTAAGGTTTAGTCGCTTAACCTGAGCGGCCCGCGAAGCCCTTTCGGCCAGCGGGTCGCTTTGTATTTGTACCGGGGTGCTGTGACTGACCAAAATATAGTATCAAAAGGTTTCTGCTGCTGCATAATAAACCTGAATAAAAATAAGGGGTTATGCAGTGAAAGGAAAGATCATCCCGCTGAAACCGCGAGAAGATGGCGAAAGGCGGCAGGAGGCCGGTGAACCTGTAAAGAAAGCGGAAGAGCTTCATGCAGTACCGCTGCAGGAGGTGAAGCGGCTTATCTGGATGTCCGCCGCCCGGGCTCCGGCAGCGCTGCGCAAGCAGCTTATCGCTATAGCTGAAAGAGGAGAGCGGATTTGCCCGGCTCTTTTTCTATTGATTGCATCCTCCGGTCCAGTCGAATCAAAGCATACATA
>FZPS01000059.1_pt205 | contig 21000 bp, 14 predicted proteins | sample 1817821 | NCBI WGS metagenome assembly FZPS01 (sample SAMEA104158645, study PRJEB21678) | metagenome | place: Germany | collected 2015-04-21 | reverse complement strand
GTCAGGGACCGAAGCCTCTTCGGTCCCTGACCGACCCTTGTTCTCTCCCAGACCTATGGACACTCGGTCCCTGACCGACTAAATCTCTTGTTTACACAGCTTATATTGCAATAAAGTATGCTATAATTTGTTTTTATAAAGCAATGCCATGGCCTTTTCGTATTGATTTTCTAAAGTGATGTAGTTAAGCTGACTCTGGTAGATGATTGAGGCTTCGGTGAAAAACTCAATCAGGCTAATTTGCCCTCCATTTAAAGCCTCTTTTAACAGGTCTAAATCGATGGTTGCCGTAAATTGTTTATCGTAGGCCGACAAGCTTTCTGAAAGTGATAATGCTTCTTGATAGGCTTGTTTCAATTGAACTTCGATTTCTGTTAACTTCACTTCTTTCATTAAGGTGTTATTCAAAACCTCTGCCTTGGCTATTTTTACTTTTTTACGGTTATTGAATAAAGGAATGGAGAAGCCCACTACTATACCATTGAAATGAGTTCCCGGTTCGGTGTTTCTTTGGTAACCCAATTCCAGTTTAGGAAGCCAGTTGGAATAATTCACCTTCACTTGTTTTTGATTCGCTTTGATCTCTTCATTCAATGCCAGTAAGTTATAGTCTTCTGCAATATAGGCCTGCTTTACCTCTTCATAAGAAAGAGGCAGAGGAGTCCTTACGAATTCAAAATATAGATCTTGAAGAGGCAGATTTCCGTTCAATGCTTGAAGTTCTTCCTTTTTATTCTGCCACTCTTTCTCTTTAAGCTGCCATTCTGTAGTAGCGTTGAGCACTTCAAGCTTCACCTTGTTAATCTCCAATATATTGGCATCGCCATTTGCCAGGCGCTCTTGATAGAGATTGTAAAGTTGTTCCGTCTGATCCAGCCTTTCCTTGAGTATCTCTTTTTGTTGTTGAAGTGCTTGGATGTCCAGGCAGATTTCTTTAGCCTGTAAAAGTATGTCTTGACGCATGGCTTCAGCTTGGAAGTCATATCCTTTGATTTGCAGGTTTTTTACCTTGTTGCGACTGAAATAGAGGGTAGGGAAATCAAAACTTTGAGAGATGACAAGTTCCCCTGTGGTTTCGCTGCTTTCTTTTGAGTTCCAAGCGTGCCCGTAACTGATTTGTGGATCAGGCAGATTGTTTATGGTTTGCGCTTCTAATTTCTGCGCTTCTATTAACGCTGAGTTTGCTTTCAACTCCTTGTTATTCTCTTCAATCTGCTGTAGAATGTACTCTATGCTTGTCTGTGCATTGCAACAGAGTGCAAAGAGGAGTAAGCCAAAGATGCTATATAGTTTTTTCATTCTTCTGTTTTCTTTTTGTGAATTAATAAATAGACGATTGGGATGATAAACCCGTTTAAGAAAGTTGAAGTTAATAGTCCTCCCAAAATTACTTTTGCCATGGGGCTTTGAATCTCGTTCCCGGGCAGGCTCCCATTTAAGGCTAAGGGAACTAAGGCTAAGGCAGACGTTAGGGCAGTCATTAAAATGGGATTCAAACGGTCTAAAGAGCCTTGTATCACACTTTTGTAAACCGATAATCCTTCTATTTCTTGTAAGTGATTATAGTGGCTGATTAGCAATATCCCATTACGGGTAGCAATACCAAAGAGAGAAATGAACCCTATGATTGCCGGAATACTTAATTCTCCTCCGGTGAAGAAAAGGGTGAATACCCCTCCAATAAGCGCCAAAGGAAGATTTATCATTATGATTCCCGCTTCCTTGCTGCTTTTGAATTGTTGATAAAGCAGAAGGAAGATGATGCCTAAAGAGAGCAAGGAAGTGAGTAAAAGAATTCTACTGGCTGCCTGTTCACTTTCAAACTGTCCACCATATTCTATATGATAACCTTCCGGAAGATTGATGTCCTTTTCTATTGCTGCTTGGATGTCATTCACCACTCCCCTCAGGTCACGATCCATGACATTAGCCGAAATCACGATCTTTCTCTTTACATTCTCCCGATTTATGGTGTTTGGCCCTAGTGTAGAACGTACTTCGGCAATTTGATTCAATGGAACTTTCTGTCCGTCATAAGTGTCAACCAGTAAGTCTTTGATGACTTCTGCACGATCTCTGTTCTCTTCATTAACCTTTACAGTTAAGTCAAAGGTCTTTCCCTGCTCATAAACTTGAGAAACTACTTTCCCCGCTATGGCTGTAGAAACAAAGGAGGAAAATTCAGGAAGAGTGATGCCATAGGCGGCTAATAGTTCACGTTTAGGTTCAATGACCAATTGAGGGCGTTCAATTTGTTGTTCTACATTCAAATCGGTGATTCCTTCTATTCCTTGAATAGAGCTTTTTATTTCATTTCCTATGGTAAATAGCTGGTTTAGGTTATCTCCAAAAAGTTTAATGGCAATGTTGGCTTGTGTTCCCGATAACATGGCGTCAATCCGATGACTGATAGGTTGCCCTATCTCTATGATCACTCCGTTGATCTCATTCAATCGCCTACGGACTTCAGCTGTAAATTCACTTCGTGAACGTCCTTGGTCTAATTCAAACGGAGCTTCGATTTCAGAATCATTGATACCCAACGAGTGTTCATCTAATTCAGCACGCCCCGTTTTTCGGGCCACTGTCTTAATCTCCGGGATTTCTAATAAAATGGCCTCGGCCTGTCTTCCCAAGGCGTCGCTTTCTTCCAGTGAGATTCCGGGTAGAGAGCTGACGTTTATGGTTAACGAACCCTCGTTAAAAGGAGGAAGGAAACTGTTACCAAGCGTAAAGAATAGGATGACGGCTGCAATAAAGAACAGTCCTGTGGTTCCTAAGGCTATCTTTTTGTGTTGTAACACCTTGATAAGAGCCTTTTCGTAGTATTTTTTTAATCGTTTGGCTACAAACGACTCTTTGGTGAAAGATTCCTTTTTTTTGTTGGGACTTAATAAGTAACTACAAAGTACCGGAGTCAGGGTCAATGCAATCAGCGTGGAAGCAAAAAGAGCAACCAAGAATGCAACGCCCAGAGGCACCAACATCCGTCCTTCCATTCCACTTAGGAAGAAAAGAGGGAAAAAACAGGCGGCAATGATGAGGGTGGAGTTCAAAATAGGCATTCTGACCTCACGCGAAGCCTCATAGACCACGGTAAGAAAGGGCAGTTGTTTTTCCTTGGGTTGATTCTGATTCTCCCGTAACCTTCTGAATACATTTTCCACATCTACTATGGCATCATCCACCAAGGAGCCTATGGCTATGGCTAATCCTCCCAAGCTCATCGTATTGATGGTTAATCCCATATAATGTAAGGTGAGGATGGAAATGATGATGGAGAGCGGTAATGTAATGAATGAGATGAAAGTGGTACGAATATTGGCCAGGAATATAAAGAGAACGATGACGACAAAAAATCCACCTTCCAGAAGGGAGTTCTTCACATTGCCAATGGAGTTTTCTATGAAGTGGCTTTGTCGGAAAATGTCTGTGGATACCTTGACATCTTTTGGTAGGTTCTTACTTAAATCCTCAATGGCTTCATCCAGTTTCTCAGTCAGGTTCAGGGTGCTGGTCTCCGGTTGTTTGGTTACGGTAAGTAAAATGGCAGGCTCTCCTCTTTCTGAAGCAGTACCCAATTTGGGAGCCTTGCCTGCGATGGTGACATTCGCTATATCTTCTAAAAGGATAGGTTGGTTCTCTGTCCGTTTAACTATGGCTTTTCCTATTTGCTCAGAAAGGGTAGTGGCTATTAATCCCCGGATGATATACTCATTACCATATTCATAGAGTACGCCTCCATTGGTGTTTTGGTTCATCCCTTCTGTAGCATCCAATACCTCCTTTAAAGAGATGTTGTAATGTTTCATCCGTTGAGGGTCAATCTGTATTTGAAATTCTTTAATATCTCCTCCTAATACGGAAACCTGGGCAACTCCTCCGGTTGACAAGAGGCGGGGACGTATGGTCCAGTCCGCTATGGTACGCAAGTCCAACATGGAGGTAGAGTCTGCAGTCAGTGAAAGAATAAGAATCTCTCCTAAAATAGACGATTGAGGACCTAATATGGGTTGTCCTATATTATCGGGTAAATCATCGCCAATTGTGGCTAATTTTTCCGACACAATTTGTCTGGCCAGATAGATGTCTGTTCCCCAATCGAATTCAACCCAGACCACAGAGAATCCGGTAGTGGAAGAAGAACGTACTCTACGCACGCCAGTAGCACCATTGACTGAAGTCTCAATGGGGAAGGTAACTAATTGTTCAACTTCTTCTGGGGCCATTCCTAATGCCTCGGTCATAATTACCACCGTAGGTGCATTTAAATCAGGGAAAACATCCACCTCTGTATTGAATGTAATGTAAGTTCCCCCAATGAATAACAGGATGGATAAGAACAGAATGACCAAGCGATTATGCAGCGAGAAATGTATTATTTTATCTAACATAATGGGCTTTCTTTGTATTAATGATTGTGAGTATGTCCGGGAATGGAATTACCGGCTGCGGCGAGTTTGAGTTGTTGAGCGCCACGAGTTAATACTCTGTCGTTTGGTTGTAGTCCTGCGACTACCTGTACTTCTTTTCCGTTATTCATTCCCGGTTCTATTTCACGTTTTAGATAAACTTCTTCATCAATTTGAATATAAACATGGAATAACCCTTGTTCTTCAACGATGGCAGAAAGGGGAACGACCATTTGATCAGCAATGGGATGGGACAGAAGGAAAACCTCCATATACGAACCGGAGACTATATTTCCTTTGTTTTCAAAAGAGAAAGTAATAGGAATGAAATTAGCCTCTTCCTTTGCGCTTTTTCCTATGGAAAGGAGTTTGCCATCCAAGTCCTCTAATGAATAAGACGTCTGGTTATAAGGTGTCTTGAAATTTGCTGAGGTGATATAAGGTAACTGGTCATAATAACGCTCAGCGACGTCGGCTTTTAAATAAAGATGTTTAGTTTGGGTTACTGTTGCAATGGGTTGTCCCATTGTTACATAATCTCCCTCTTTTACCCAGACGGTCTTTATGAATCCTTGTAAAGGAGAGGGGATGCTTTGCCCTTTAGGAGAACTGTTTTGTTGCATGGCATCGAAGGCTAATTTAGCTTCTTCATAGGCCTGTTTGATGGGGTTGAACTCTTTTGCGGAAATAATCTGTTTCTCAGCCAATGGTTTGGCTCGTTCATATTCGGACTTTGCCGCCTCAAAGGCAATTCTGGCTTTTTCATACGGTTCTCCTTCTGTAGTGCTTTTTAATGATATGTTGGCTAAAGGAGTTCCTTGATTTACTTGTACACCTTCAATTAAAGAGCTTGAAAGAGTTACAACGCCGGACATGGTAGCCGTGACTATCCTTTCCTTGCCTTGGGCAGTAATGATTTGCCCTCCTGTTTTAATGACTTGTTGAAAACTAACGGGTTGCATTATTTGGGTTTGGAAACCAAGTTCTTTTGCTTTGTTCGAGCAAAAGTTTATTTCATCGTGATTGGTTTCTGCTTCTTTATGTTCGTCAGCGGAGTGATCGGGATGATTCTTACATCCTATGATCAAGAAAGCCATTAAGGCTCCCATGAGGAAATATGATTTCATTTGAATTTGTTTTTAAATGAATGATAGTATGCCCTTAATTTTTTTTATAAGGACAAAATCTATAAGAATTTATAAGAAAAGAGTCTGATTAACAGTGTGTAGGAGGAGCCCGGAGCCCTATTATGGAAGGAGTATATTGTGAAATGATTCTCTCCTTGTAGTGATAATAGGTAGGTTTATTCTTTTGCTCCAATGAATTAAATTCCAGTAAAGGGTTGGGATATAAAATAGCGATTAGGTACAAATTAGGGGTTATTGGTAATTGTACAGAAGGAGTTGTAGGTTGATCGGTTTGTGTACAAGAGCAAATCTGTGTTGGTGAATTTGACTCTTGAAGGGGAAAAGAGGCAGAATCCGAATCATCGGTCCAATCATTTTTCATACATATAGTCCCATCCACATCACTGTGGTGGTGATGGGGTATGATTGGAGCAACAAGCATTAATAAGCTTGTTGTTATTAAGAAATATGCAAATAAACGGATTCGTTTTTCCTTCATGAATTTGCCTAATCGTTTTTTATTAAACTAAAATCACCTGTAAAGATATATAATGTTGTTTTAATAGCCTTGTTTTTTCTTTAGAATGATTAAACGGTTTATGGTGGATTTTATGCATCCTATTTTTTTGATAATGAAAAGTAATCCTGAAGAAGTATAAATTGCTATAAATAAAAAGGAAATGTAAAGAAGTATTAAATATTGATCCGTTGTTTTTTATGGGTATGGCAATCGATGCCTAATGGTTAAGGAATAAAAGGATGCTGAAAGTATTATGAGTAGAGATAGGGAGGAGAGGGAACCCCTTCTGCTATTAAAATATAAAATAGAAGAAGGGGAGTATCATAAAAACCAGTAGAGAAAAAGGTTCTTTACGAGAAGAAAACTTAAAATCCCTCTCTTTTTTTATATGCTTGATAGTCTTCTATTGAGCGTTGAATAACTTCGTGAGCTTCTTTAACTCCATAGATGTCAGTAACCACACACCTTGAGGTCTTGTCTTCCGGTAAGTCTTTGTAAGTGGTGAAATAATGTCTTAATCGGTCAATCACTGATTGAGGCAGGTCGGTAATGTCACGATATGAATCGTAAATCAAGTCGTTTTCTAAAACAGCAATCAATTTGTCGTCAGCTTTATCAAAATCTAAAACACGAAATCCTCCAATTGGGCGTGCTCTCACGATTAAATCACCGTGAGTAATATCCTTCTCAGTTAGCACACAGATATCAATGGGATCACCGTCACCCATGATATCCGTCCTATTTAATTGTCGATTGGTCAACTCGGCAACACGGGTATCACTATAGGTTTGTGGTAAGAAGCCATAAAGCGCCGGAACTAGATTGGAGTATTTTTGGGGTCTATCTAAAGATAGATAACCCGATACCTTGTCTACTTCGTACTTAACGGTATCTGTAGGAACCATTTCAATAAAAGAAGTCACAATCTCTGGGGCTTCACTTCCTATGCTTATGCCATGCCAAGGATGTGCCTTATAGTATGTTTTTTTCTTTCTCATTGTTGTTTTATAATTAAATGTGTCATTATAATAATCTTTAAGTTATTCATTTTTTTATAAATATTCAAGTATTGTATTATTTATTATGATTGAAGTAGTGTATGGATAAAGATAAAATGATTTTTCAAGGCAATCGTTTGCGTTGATAATTTAGCAGGTTTCAATGTTAAAAAACTAAAAACACTATTCTATTTGTTATTTTTGTTCTATGTGAGTTAAGATACTTTAATCAATAAAGCGAATATAAAGAGATTAAAGCGTAACCTTAAATATATTTAATTAAACAAATTATGGAAAATAAAACAAGAAGTAAAGGTCTAAGAAAAGGCTCTCTGCTGTTGTGCAGTTTCTTTAGTTTATTAGTGTGTTCTAGTTTATATGGGCAAACTATAGACATCACAGGTGTAGTTCAAGATGAGCTAGGTGAGCCTATCATTGGAGCTAACGTTTCAATAAAAGGAACAGCACGAGGAACTATTACTGATTTTGACGGGAGATTCTCTCTTTCTGCTCCCGGTGAAGGAACTTTAGTGATATCTTATCTGGGGTATGTTACACAAGAAGTTCAAATCCAAGGAAAGAAAACATTTCAGGTAATCTTAAAGGAAGATGTGGAACTACTTGACGAAGTAGTAGTCGTTGGGTACGGTACGGTAAAGAAGGAAGATGCAACCGGATCGGTTACCGCTATTCGACCGGACGAACTGAGCAAAGGTATCACGACAAATGCGCAAGATATGCTGGCCGGAAAAGTTGCCGGTGTCAATGTAACATCAAATGATGGAACTCCGGGAGGAGGAGCTCAAATTCGTATTCGTGGTGGTTCTTCATTGAATGCAAGCAACGATCCGCTAATTGTGATTGATGGATTAGCCATAGATAATGAAGGAATTAAAGGTATGGCTAATGGTTTATCCATGGTAAACCCTGCCGATATTGAAACTTTTACTGTATTGAAGGATGCTTCAGCTACGGCTATTTATGGCTCTCGTGCTTCTAATGGGGTAATCATCATTACAACAAAAAAAGGAAAGAGTGGACAAGCACCTAAAGTTAGCTATAGTGGTTATGTGTCACTCTCTACTACGCAAAAAAGATATGATGTCTTAGATGGTAATGAATACCGTGCTTATGCTAATCAATTATGGGGTGAAGGGAATCTACCTGCTTCATTAGGCACTGCTAATACAGACTGGCAAGATGAAATCTTCCGTACCTCTTTAAGTACAGACCATCACGTTTCCATAAATGGAGGATTTAAAAATTTACCTTATCGAGTATCTCTAGGTTATACCAAAGATAATGGAATTATAAAGACCTCTAATTTCCAGCGTTTTACTGCTTCGGTTAATTTGTCTCCTTCTTTTTTCGATGATCATTTGAAACTGAATGTCAATGCAAAATATATGAATGGTAAGAATCAATATGCCGATGCAGGAGCAGCCATTGGAGGAGCTTTATCCATTGATCCGACGCGTCCGGTCTTTGATTCCGATCAACCTTATCAGTTTTCAGGAGGGTACTGGCAGAATATGGTATCAACAACCGGATTTAGTGATAAAGATTGGGGATATACCGTTAATAAAAATGCACCACAAAATCCTGTTGCAGCATTAAATCTTAAAGACGATAAAGCGAATAGTAATGATTTTGTAGGTAACGTTGAAATGGATTATAAGCTGCACTTTTTCCCCGATATGCGTATTCACGCCAGTTTAGGAGGTGAATATGCTGATGGTACGCAGACTACTATTGTTTCTCCATATTCTTACTCCAATAATTACTATGGGTGGGATGGAGAAGAGACTCAATATAAATATAATCTGTCGTACAATATCTATGCTCAATATATTAAATCGATAGGTGTACACGACATTGATGTAATGGTAGGTGGTGAAGAGCAACACTTTCATCGCAGTGGATATAATGTAGGACAAGGGTGGGATCCCATAAAAGAAGAAGCAGTAGATGCCGCATTGCGTGATCAAACTTCTTATGCTACCCGTAATACATTGGTTTCCTATTTTGGCCGTGTAAATTACTCGTTGTTGAATCGTTATCTGTTTACTTTTACGATGCGTTATGACGGTTCCTCCCGTTTCTCAAAAGATAATCGTTGGGGAACTTTCCCTTCCTTAGCTTTAGGTTGGAAAATAAAGGAGGAGGCTTTTTTGAAGGATGTAAACTTCCTTTCCGATTTGAAACTGCGTTTAGGTTGGGGTGTTACGGGACAACAAGATATAGGCGATGATTTTGCTTACCTTCCTTTGTATCTTGCAAATAATGAATATGCTCAGTATCCATTTGGTGATACCTACTATTTGCATTCACGTCCGAAAGCTTTTAACGAAGAGCTGAAATGGGAAAAAACAACGACTTGGAATGCCGGATTGGACTTTGGCTTTTTGAATGGCAGGATTACCGGTGCGTTTGATGGTTATTATCGTAAGACCGATGACCTGTTGAATATGGTGAAAATACCGGTAATGACCAATTTTAATGCACAGTTGATGAAAAATATTGGTTCATTGAAGAATTATGGTTTGGAGTTTTCCATCAATGCAAAGCCGGTAGTGACTAAAGATTTTATGTGGGATTTGAGTTATAATATAACATGGAATCATAATGAAATTACAGAATTACTGGGTGGTGATGATGCTGATTACTATGTGTCAAGTGGAGATAATATATCTGTAGGTAATAGTGTAAAAGTACAGGCTCATAAAGTGGGTTATGCCGCAAATTCTTTCTATGTATATCAACAAGTTTATGATAGTGATGGAAAGCCCATTGAAAATGTTTATGTGGATCGTAATGGAGATGGAGTATTGAATAGTTCAGATAAGTATATGTATAAAAAACCGGCAGGTGATGTATTGATGGGGTTAACTTCAAAAATATTGTATAAGGATTGGGATTTCAGCTTTTCGCTTCGTGCCAGCTTAAACAATTATGTTTACTATGACTTCTTGAGTAATAGGGCAAATGTGGGAACTTCCGGATTATATTCAAATAATGCCTATAGTAATATTACCCCTGATGCTATAGAACTAGGATTTACGGGTAAGGGTGATTATGCAATAAGTGATTATTTTGTTCAAAATGCCTCTTTTGTGCGTTGTGATAACATCACATTGGGTTACTCGTTCAGTGAGCTATTCAAGTCTCAGAGTTATAGAGGAATTGGAGGTCGTGTCTATGCGACGGTACAAAATCCGTTTATCATAAGTAAATATAAAGGTCTTGACCCTGAAGTTGCGAGTGGTGTTGATAAAAATCCATACCCCCGAGCTATGACTTTCTTATTGGGTTTAAGTCTTCAATTCTAATTCGATTAAATAGGAAATAAAATGAAAGCAAAATATTATATAAGGATACTATTTGTAGGATTGCTAGGAGCGGTTATGCTAGGTGTCACTTCCTGTGTTCGGAATTTGGACATCAATGCCATTGATCCGCAAATTACACCTGAGTTCCAACAAAATGAAGTGTTTGTGAAAGCCTATGCTATGTTGGGAACAACTGGGCAAAAAGGGATTGCCGGTTCTCCGGACTTAGATGGCCAGGATGAAGGAGAGTCCGGATTCTATCGTACCATTTTTAATTGTAATGAATTACCTTCGGATGAATGTATATGGGCTTGGCAAGATAACCCGGACATCCCTCAGCTTACCTCAATTAGCTGGAACTCATCCAGTGTGCGTACGGAGTGGTTGTATGCTCGTTTAGGGTATAACATTACGCAGTATAATTTCTTTTTAGACCAAACGGAAGGTCAAACAGACGAAGAATCTCTTCGTCAACGGGCAGAGGTGCGTTTTTTAAGAGCCCTTCATTATGCGTATTTTTTGGACTTCTTTGGAAAAGCTCCTTTCAAGGAACATTTTAACAATGAACTGCCTGTAGAAAAGAAGGGAAGCGATTTATATACTTATATTCAAACCGAATTGGAAGAGTGTGAAAGCGATATGTTTGAACCTCGCCAGGCACCTTTTGGTCGTGCTGATAAGGCTGCAAACTGGTTGCTTCGTGCTCGTCTGTATTTGAATGCCAAGGTTTATACGGGTACTGCCGATTATGAAAAAGCAAGAGATTTTGCAACAAAAGTGATCGGTTCCAATTATAAATTAGCTCCTGTTTATCAAGAGCTGTTTATGGCTGATAATGATGAAAATGAAAGAGCGATGCAGGAAATCATTTTTCCCATTCGTCAGGATGGAGTGAAGACCCGTAGTTATAGTGGTTCTTTATATTTAGTTAGTTCAACAAGAACAGCAGGTATGCCTCGTATGGGAACAACTAATGGTTGGTCTTGTATCTTTGCTCGTGCATCCTTGATTGAGAAGTTCTTTCCAAACTTAGATGATGTACCTATGTTGCCAAGCGGAGTAGATGCTCCCAAAAAAGAGGAACTGAACTCAGATGAAAAGATTGATGCATTTGATATGCAATATAATTTACGGACCGTTGATATAATTGAGGCAGCAAAAGATGATCGGGCTCTCTTTTATTCAGGAGTTGGAGGGGGTGTCCGTAAGCTTAAAACGGATGGCATAACGGGCTTCAATGATGGTTTATCTATCGTCAAATGGCAAAACATCCGTTCAGACGGAAAAGCAACCAGTCATACTGAGTTTCCTGATACAGATATACCCTTGTTACGTCTGTCAGAAGCTTATTTAATACGTGCAGAAGCCTTGTTCCGTTTAGGTGAAGGAGATCCGGCAGCAGATATTAATGCCTTGCGCAAACGTGCTAATTGTAAGCGAATGGTTCAAACAGTAACCGAGAAAGACATTATTGATGAATGGGCGCGCGAATTCTATTTGGAGGGGCGCCGTCGTTCGGATCTTGTCCGTTTCGATATGTTTACCGGTAGTAAATATCTATGGGATTGGAAAGGTGGCGTTATGGATGGAACTTCTGTTCCTTCATTCTATAATGTTTATCCTATTCCTGAATCCGACTTGAATAACAACAAAGAAAATTTGACTCAAAATCCCGGATACTAATTAGTTTCTGAGGTTAAAAAATATGTATGTTATGAAAAAAATATTCAAAATAGTACTTCTAAGTATATTCGCATTGCCTTTGTTTACTGCATGTGAAACGGATGATGATAGTAATCCTATACTGAGTGAGCCTTCTACTTTCCCCTTGAATGTGCCGGCATATGCAGCGAATAATGTATATGACCTGAAAAATGCTCAAACGCTTGAACTAACCTGTTCGCAGCCGAATTATGGTTTTCCGGCTTCAACCACTTATAAAGTCCAGGCTTCACTCAATGCTGAATTTATTGAAGCTACTGATGACGTGAAGGCTAATTATATTGAGCTGGAAACCGCTTATTTTAGAGCAAAAATAGATCTTTTGACTTCCGAATTGAATGCGGCACTTTTGAGCTTATGGGAAGCAAATAATGAAGGACAGGATTTTCCAACAGAGCCTATACCTGTATTCCTTCGTTTGAGAGCTTTTGTGACCGGTAGTGACAGAGGAACCTGTTTATCTAATGTCATTGAATTACCAAAGGTGTTAGGAACGACAGAAACGAAGTTGGAATTACCTACAACGATGTTTTTGTCTATCTTAGATACATGGAAACCGATGGCACAAATAACCGGTTTAGAGGGTCAGTTCTGGTCTATCGTGTACTTTAAAGAAAATGCAGAATTTAAGTTTGGAACTAAAGAAAACGAGTATATCGGTGCTGAAGATCCTGATAGGGTGTCTTTAATTGATAAGGCTGATTCCAATATTACAGGTGCAGATAATGGAAATATAACTGTGCCTAAAGCCGGTTGGTATTTTGTCCATATTAAAGCGACTTTAGGTGGTGATGATTATAAATTTGAATTGTCAATTTACCCGAGTGCCGTCTATTTGATTGGTGATGCGACTGGAGAATGGGCGGATTATGATGAGAAGTGGAAATTCACGAATCCTGTTGAGGGCACCGGTGAGTTTGTTTCTCCGGCAATAGCAGCTTCCGGTGAAGTACGTATGTATGCCGGGATGGAAGGTATTGACTGGTGGCGATTAGAATTTACTCTTCATAAGGGTGAGGTATTCTATCGTGAAAACAATAATATTGCCAGTAACTGGAAAGAAGATGTTGGAGAAGAGTATTCTGTGCAAGGAGAACCGGGAAAGAAAATCTACTTAAACTTTACTTCCGGAACGGGAGAACTAAAGTAATAACCTTAATAACGAAAGATTCATTATGAAAAAACAATTAATATATGTAGGATTATTATTAGTAGCACTAGGATTTTCCGCATGTGATGAGGATTTCAAGGACTGGGCTGAGGCCCAGTCTAATCCGCAAGAAGATGCTACAGAACAATTAACCGCCATTATTACTCCGGGAGAGGATGCAAACATTATAATGGATGAAGCAATAGAAGATTCTGTTGAAATAGCCAGTATTATTTCTACTACAGCAGAGGAGGGCAGTATTATCTCTATTAACTCGGTAAGCATAAATAAGGATTACACGATTCCTTTTACTGCAGTTGATGGAGTGGTGCGTGTGAACTTAGCTGAATTAGATAGTGTAGCTCAAAGACTTTATTCAAGTCGTGCCAGTGTGGAACGTGAGTTAAACCTTGCAATTGATGCTACAGCCATAACTCCTTCCGGAGAAGGCCTGCTTCTTGCCGGTAATGAGGTGAGTATTTATTTAACTCCAAAGACTACACCGAAGCCTGATCCTAAGGGTTATTTCGTAGTCGGGGATTTTACCGGATGGAATGCCGCAGGAGCCTTGGCCATGACACAAGATGCTGAAAATGAAAATCTATATGTCCTTGATATTGAAATAGCTGAGGATGAACAGAACTTCAAGTTTTTCCCTGCAACAGCAATTGCGGCAGATATAGATTGGGATAAAGCGCTTGGAAGTGATGTGGATACAGATACTCGGAGTGAGAATTTAATAACTTGGGAAGTTGAAAAGAAGCCTGGTGCCATACAGATAGAAAAAGGGGGTAAAATAAGGATTACATTGGATGTCTTTAATTATCGATATACAGTAAAAGATGTAAGTGCACCGGAGGATATCTTTATGACCGGTAGTGCTTATGACTGGGGAGGAGAATGGAAACCGTTTATCCCTGTACATAGTGCTAAGGGAGCATTTTGGGGTATCTATTATTTTAATGCAGATGAAGAGGTGAAATTTGCACCCCAAGCAGCTTGGGGAGGTGATTTTGGATTTGCAGCTACAATTTCACAAGAATCCATTGATCGTGCCGGTTTGTCTGATTCAGGAGGTAATATCAAAGTAGGCAAAGCCGGCTGGTATTTGGTTTATGTCTCTGTATTAGGCGATGACAGAACGGTAGAGTTTTTTGAACCAAATGTTTATTTGATTGGAGAAGTAACTCAAGAAGGTTGGGACGCACAATTAACCGAACAAGACTTGTTTACGGTGCCTACCACTGCGGATGGGGAGTTTATTTCTCCGGCATTTGCTGAAGCAGGTGAACTTAGAATTTGTGTACATTTTATGGAAGGTATTGACTGGTGGAGAACAGAGTTTATCATCCTTGAAGATAAAATTGCTTATCGTGGAGACGGGAAGGATCAGGAAAGAGTGACAGTAGAGGCTGGACAAAAAGCTTATTTGAAGTTTAGTGATAACACGGGTTCTATAAAATAAATTTGTTTAATTGATTCTATAAGGCCGCCTTTACAAAAAAGGCGGCTTTTTATGTAATCTTTATCTGGTCCTAACATAGCATTAAATTAAAAGAGTGTGGTTATGGAAAGCTTTTAATATCTTTAGGTGACTGGGTTATAGATAAGAAAATCATAAGTTATGAAACAATACAGTTTAGTATTTATTTTAGGGATTGTTGTATTCCTTTTGGGATGCAATGATCAACATAAGGAACAAGAGATCAATAAAGAGGTTCCTGAATGGGCAGAGACGGCCATATGGTATCAGATATTCGTGGAACGTTTCCATAATGGAGACCCAACAAACGATCCCACTTTAGAGAGCATTAAAGGGTCGTGGCCACAAGAGAAGCCCGACCGGTGGCAAGTGAGTGAATGGACTTCCGATTGGTATGTCAATGAGTTTCCGGAATATCCTTTCTATACAACGGTTCAAATGCGTCGCTACGGAGGTGACTTGCAGGGAGTCATTGATAAATTGGATTATATTGAAGGTCTAGGGGTAAATGCATTGTATCTAAACCCTTTGAATGATTCCCCTTCCATGCATAAATATGATCCCAGAAATTATCATCACATAGATATTAATTTTGGTCCGGATCCGGTGGGAGATCTAAAGATTATCGAGTCTGAGAATCCGAAGGATCCTACCACTTGGAAATGGACTTCTGCCGATCAATTATTCCTGCAATTGGTGAAAGAAGCAAAGAAAAGGGGAATACGCATCATTATGGATTATTCTTGGAATCATACCGGAGCTGAGTTTTGGGCTTGGAAAGACTTAGTGAAGAATCAAGAAAATTCAGATTACTCTAACTGGTATATGGTCAATCGTTTTGATGATCCGAATACTCCCGAAAATGAATTTGATTATATCGGGTGGGCCGGTGTAGATTATCTTCCGGAACTCAAGAAAGTGGATGTTGTAGATAGAGTACACGGAAAACCGTATGAAGGAAATATTCATCCTGAAGTAAAAGAGCATATTTATGCTGTAACTCGTCGTTGGATGGCTCCAAATGGGAAGGTGAGCGAGGGTATTGATGGTTTTCGTCTGGATGTGGCCGATCAGATTCCAATGGGGTTCTGGCGAGAGTATAGGGAATTGGTGCGTAGCATTAATCCTGAAGCTCTGTTGGTTGGGGAAATCTGGTGGGAATCTTGGCCGGATCGATTAATGGATCCACGTCCTTATGTGAGTGATGGAACTGTGTTTGATGTTGTAATGCATTATCAACAGTATAAGCCGGCAAGAGCCTTTTTTGCTAAGACAATGGAATATAAGGGGGCTGAGGGACTCAGATTTTCTTTAGATTCCGTTTTCAATGGCATACCGGATGCCACGGCAAAAAGTATGATGCATATGAGCAGTTCGCATGATGCACCGCGGCTACTGACTTCATTCTATAATAAGAATAAATATAAGCATCTGGCTAAACCTACTGATGATGCCAATTATCAGACCGGGAAGCCCGATGATGAAACCTATGAAAGGGTCAAGTTGTATTTGGCACACCAATTTACTTTTATTGGAGCTCCTCAAATATGGGCCGGTGATGAAATGGGAATGTGGGGTGCGGATGATCCCGATTGTAGAAAGCCGCTTTGGTGGAGTGGAATGTCATTTGTCGATGAAAGTACCAATCCTATCGCCGGAGGAAAAGAAACCTATCCTGTTGCATTTAATGCGGAATTAAATGATTTCTATAAAAAGCTGATAGCTATTCGTAAGAATAACCTTGTTCTTTCCAACGGGAGTTTAGACTACCTGAAAGCGGAAGGGGATCTATTGATTTATAGGCGAAGCAATGCTGACTCTCAAATTGACATTTATTTCAATAATGGAAGTCAGCCCATAGAGGTCGATGTCTATTTGCCGGGAAAATCATTGGTCTCTGCAAAGGAACAGAAGGAATCGATGGTTTTGGAGCCTTTGTCGTTTGAGATCTTAAAGGTAAAATAAATCCTATTCATAGATTTGACTGTTGTTTTTCTGTGATTTAGAGTTCCTTTTGAGACTAAAATGAGGATTAAAGGTTCTATTGATCTGTAGGACTCTCTTCGGTTAATTGGGATTAAAGGAGTTAATAGAGTGTTGAATAAAGTATTATAAGAAAAGAAAGGCTCCGTAAGAAAATTCATTTTCTTACGGAGCCTTTTTAATTTATTTTTATATCAAGTTCTTTGTTAAAACAGGACTTGTTGTTTTATTGAATTGCAACTAACCGGTTTAATTTTCAAGAATATAAGCGGCTCTCGAGGGTATAGTCAACTGAGTAGCAGTACAGTCTATGGTTTGGTCGCCTATGACTTCTTTCAATGCTTTAGCCGGTATGCTTTCACGGTACTTATTGAGATCTAGCGTCTGTTCCTTATCGGTACCATTGAGTATGACAATTACCGATGAATTGTTTAATCTCCTCTCATAGACATAGATTCCATTATCCACGGCAAAGTGCTTCAAACTGCCATTTGCAATGATATCGTTTCCTTGTCTCCAATGGAGCAACTTACGTAAGAAATGAAACGCTTCGTTTTCTCCCTTTGTTCTTTCGCTCTCATTAAATGCATTCCGAGCATCATTCTCCCAGCCTCCGGGGAAGTTTCTCCTTAAATAGCCATCTCCTTCCGCTTTATCTGCAGCCATCAATATTTCAGTGCCATAATAAAGTTCAGGAATCCCTCTGGTAGTCAATAGAAAGGTTATAGCCTGTTTGAAACGGTTTAAATTCTTGGTATCTTCCTCCTTAGTGTAAAATCTGGAAGTGTCGTGATTGTCCAGGAAAATCAACAATTCTTTAGGATTAGGATAAACAATATCCTGTCCCAAGTATTCATAAAGGCGTTGTAGTCCTTTGCCCCATTCCGTTGATTCCTCATCGAAAGCGACATTCATTATATTCATCAAAGGAAAATCCATCACAGACCGGAGATATGAATTTTTAGGTGCAGCAAGTTTGCTGTCTTTTTGCCAGTAGGAGATTCCCACATTGTTTTCATACCAGGTTTCGCCTACGATATTAAAATCGGGATACTCTTCGGTGACTTCCTTGCACCAAGTAGCCATCACATCAAAATCGGCATAAGGATGAGTGTCTTGTCGTATGCCATTGATACCGGCATATTCTATCCACCAAATGCTGTTTTGTATCAAATATTTAGCCACGTGCCTGTTTTGATGATTCAGGTCGGGCATGGATTCGACAAACCAACCTTTAGTCGCCAATGTTTTATCATAGTCGCTACTGTAAGCATCATATTGACTCGTTGTCTTATAATGGGTTTGGGTGTATTGTTGAGAAAAATTAAACCAGTCTTTTGAAGGCATATCCAAGAAGAAAGGATGGTAACTACCGCAATGATTAAAGATCATATCCATAACCACTTTAATCCCTTTGTCTTGCGCTTTTTGAACTAAATCCCTAAACTCATCATTCGATCCAAACCGACGGTCTACGCTATAAAAATCGGTAACAGCATATCCATGATAAGAACCTTCGGGCATATCATTTTCACAGATGGGATTCAGCCAAATAGCAGTTACGCCCAGATCCTTTATGTAATCCAACCTGTTGGCAATTCCCTGAATGTCGCCACCGTGCCGGGCATATTGATCATCCCTGTTGATGGATTGATCTCTCATTCCCGGAATGACATCATTGCTTGCATCACCATTGGCAAATCTATCAGGCATAATGAGATAGAGTACATCACCGGAATCAAAACCTTTGCGGTCTCTTGCATTTGGGTTACGTCTTTTTAATTCATACGGTATTTGTTTTTTTTGTTTCCCTTGAGTTAAGGTAATTTGAAATCTTTCAGGAGTGGCTTTGCTTAGATCTAAATAAAGAATTAGATAGTTGGAGCTTTCCAAGGATACGACTTCTTTAATATGAATGTTCTTTGAATCGATGGAAACTTTTGAATTGGCAATGTCTTTTCCGTACAGTAATACCTGTAATTCCGAGTTGACCATATCTGCCCACCAAAACTCGGGTTCAACCTTAGTTACCTCCATCGAAAACAGATAGGAGGAGGCGAACAAAATGTTAAAAAAAATAAACAGCAATCTTTTCATGCTAAGTGATTTTATGAGGTTAATAATCTATTTATCAGGATTAAATAAAGATAGAAATAATCTTTATTTCGTTAAAAGTTTTAAGGGTTAAAGTCTAAACTTGAATTGCAAACGTTTGCTCTACTTCGGAAGTGATAATTTGATCTTATTTTATAGAATCAGCAGATTCTATAGGGTAGTGAAGAAAGGGACATTGATTTTTAAAGAGGCTATTGCCCCCTATTTCAGATTCTTTTCAGAATAAAAAGGTATCTTAATGGCAAAAAAGAAAAGGATGAAACTTTTAATTATTGAAGATGACACTTCATTACGAGAGATAATTAAGCGTGCTTTGCTGGAAGAGCATTATATTGTAGAGTTAGCTGAAGATTATAGAACAGCCATTCAAAAGATCAATGATTACTCTTACGATTGTATCCTATTGGATATCATGCTTCCTGATGGAAGCGGGATGGATGTTCTTAAGCAGTTAAAGAAAATGGGTAAAAAGGAATCTGTCATCATTCTTTCGGCAAAGGATTCCATTGATGATAAGGTGTTAGGCCTGGAAATTGGCGCCGATGATTACTTGGCTAAACCTTTTCATTTAGCCGAATTGAAAGCTCGCATACGAAGTGTGATCCGAAGAAATCAGCAGGGTGGGGAGATGAGCATTCAAGTTGGGAATACAAAAATACTCCCTCAATCGCATCAGGTCTTTGTGGATGAACAGCCTCTGGATCTACTTCGTAAGGAGTATGACATATTGCATTACTTTATGACACGTCCTGATTACATCGTGGACAAGACGGTGTTAGCTGAATCTGTCTGGGGTGACCATATTGATCAAGTGGACAGTTTCGACTTCATTTATGCACAAATAAAAAATTTAAGGCGAAAGTTGAAACAGAGTAATGCTTCCATTGAAATCAGAGCCGTTTACGGATTTGGATATAAATTAGTGGAAATTTAATATAAATTGAAATGCGTTTAGTCTATAATGTCGTCCTTCGTATTTCCATAGCAGTTGTCTTTCTTTTTACTTTATGGGGTGTTATTTTTTATTATTCTATTTTAGATGAAGTAGATGATGAATTAAATGATGCTTTAGAAGTTTATTCAGACCAAATCATTAAGAAAACTTTAGCAAACAAAGAATTGCCTCCTAAGATGGATGGTTCTAATAATAGTTACCACATAGAGAAGGTATTGCCCTCCTATGTGCAAAAGGTTCCATCCATTAGCTATAAAGATACCATGATTTATATTCCGGATAGGCGGGAAAAAGAGCCGGCACGTATTTTACGTACAATTTTTAAAGATAGGGAGGATCAGTATTATGAATTAACCGTATATACCCCCACCATAGAAAAAGAAGATTTATTGGAAACCATCTTTGGATGGCTTGCTGTGCTCTATGGTTTACTGTTATTAACCGTGATTTTTATTAATGCCTGGGTATTTAATAGGAGCTTGAAACCATTATATGTATTACTTGACTGGGTAGATAAATATCAGTTGGGAACAAATAACCCTCCTTTAGATAATAAAACGAATATCAGAGAATTTAAAAAGTTAAATGAAACTTTAATTCGCCATATTGATCGTGCTGAAAAGACATATAATGAACAGAAGTTATTCATTGGTAATGCCTCACACGAAATGCAAACTCCATTAGCCATCTGTATTAATCGGTTGGAATGGTTAATTAATCGTCCGGACCTAACCGAAGAGCAGTTGGAAGAATTACTGAAGATAAAACACACGTTAAATTACTTGGTAAGATTAAATAAATCTTTATTGTTTTTATCTAAGATTGAAAACAGACAGTTTCAAGAAACGACCTTAATAAATATGAATGGTTTAATTAAAGAACATTTAATTGACTATGAGGAGATCTATGAGTATAAAAAGATTCGGGTTACCTTAAAAGAAACCGATCAGGTGGTGTTAAGGATGAATGAAACACTTGCTATCAGTTTGGTCACTAATTTACTTCGTAATGCATTTGTACATAGTGCAGAAGAGGGTGAGATAAATATAACCCTTCAATCGAATCAGATCATTTTTTCTAACCGTGCGAAAGATGGTCCGTTAGATAAAGAAAGAGTTTTCCAGCGTTTTTATCAGAAGAAAAAGAAAGAGGGATCCACAGGATTGGGGCTGGTCATCATTCGTTCCATCTGTGAAACATATGGTG
>FZPS01000059.1_pt727 | contig 21007 bp, 14 predicted proteins | sample 1817821 | NCBI WGS metagenome assembly FZPS01 (sample SAMEA104158645, study PRJEB21678) | metagenome | place: Germany | collected 2015-04-21 | reverse complement strand
TCGCGGAGTGGAGCAGTGGTAGCTCGTTGGGCTCATAACCCAAAGGTCGTTAGTTCGAATCTAGCCTCCGCAACAAAGCAAAAAGCATCTGAATTATCAGATGCTTTTTTTATTTTATCTTATAACAACTTCTTTATATCTGTCTATTTGAATTTAAAAAGAAATTCAAATTCATTAGATCAACATCAAAAGACATTACACAATTCGAAAAAACTTATTCTAGGCTAGACTATGTCATTTCTTTTATCTCCAATCTACACTGCTTTTGCTTGAAATAAAAAAATATTTAATTTAGCCATTAACTCTATAAAGATTAAAAGCTTTCTTTCATAGTTTTTAATCTTTATTCTCATAAGAAAACATATAAAATAAAGATCCAAATAGCACAATATTAAACTTCTGTCCACCTTTCATCCATTTTTGTCCACTTTAGAGAGATTTTTTTTGAACTATTTTGTCTTCTGAGGAACAAAACAGTTTAATTTATTTTAACTGATAAAATGTAAAGCCTCAATTCATTAACTTTAAAATAATTATTATGAACAAAACAGCCCTAAATTTTCTCTTCAGGACATCCTGCTGCTTATGGCTTATGATTTTATTATTTAACACATCAACATTTGCACAGGAACAACTCATTAGTGGAAAAGTTATAGATGAACAAAATGAGCCTATAACAGGTGTTAATGTACTAATTAAAGGCACCACTAATGGCACTATAACAGACTTAGATGGAAACTTTTCCCTTTCTGCCCAATTTGGAGAAACATTATTGTTCACTTTTATTGGCTACGAATCTAAAGAGGTAGTGATTAACTCAACTAACATTATGATCCAGATGAGCGAGGATGCAGAAACTCTAGATGAAATTGTCGTTGTAGGTTATGGTACTCAGAAAAAGGGATCTTTAACTGGAGCAATTACTGCAGTTAAATCAGAAGATCTAGTAAAGACGACTACATCTACTACCGCAGGTGCTTTAGTTGGTAAAACCCCGGGAATTACAGCCCGTCAAGCCGATGGGCGACCAGGTGCTAGTGCCTCAATTCAAATTCGTAACATGGGAACTCCATTATATGTAATTGATGGGATTCAATGCGAGGAGGGACAATTTAACAATATTGATATCAACGACATTGAGAGTATTACTATATTAAAAGATGCGTCTGCTGCTATTTATGGTTTACGTGCAGCAAATGGCGTTGTACTCGTCACTACAAAAACAGGTAGACGAAATCAAAAAAGTTCCATCACAGCCAACTTTTATTATGTAATACAAAACTTTATGCGTTATCCAGAAGTAGCTGATGCTCCAACATTCTATGAAGGACGCATGCAAGCCGATTTAAATACATATGGTTCTACAGCACGTACTATGGATGAATTGAACTTATGGAGACAAGGACAAGGAAAATACTCCAGCTTTGATTGGCAAGATTTTATTGTAAACAAAAATGCTCCAATGTGGTATGGAAATGTAAGCATAGATGGAGGTTCTGAACGAATAAACTATCACTTAGGAATCTCTCATATCGATCAAGATGCCATGATTAATGGCTTCAACTTCAAACGCACTAACATACAAAGCAACATTGAAGCAGATATAACAGCTAATTTTAAGGTGGGTATGCGTCTAAGTGGAAGATTAGAAAAACGACATAATGTTGGAGTTCCTGGATTAGATGACTACTGGCAGCCATATTATGCAATGTTCCAAAACTGGCCTACTCAACACGCCTACGCAAACGATAATCCAAATTACGTAAATAACACCCGTAATAATGCAACAGGAGCTGCAATCTTTGATGAAAATATCACCGGATACACAGATGATGTTTGGAAATCAGGAGCAGTAAATATTTTTGCAGAATGGAAGAGTCCTATTGAAGGATTGAAAGCAAAAATTGCCTATAACTATTGGATTGCGCAAAACGACAATGAACAGTTTGAATACACCTACAAAGTATATGATTATGATGAAGCAACGGATACTTATCATGAATTATGGGGTAATCAAAACCCTTGGAGACGTAGGGTTAAGGAGCAGCGTGTTGAAAAAACTTTTCAGGCTCAGTTAAATTACGACAACACATTCAAGAGTTCTCATCATGTGTCCGGAGTTCTTGGAATTGAGACTTTTGAAAAAGATAATGATTGGCTACAGTACAACACACTACCAACGAACAACTACATACCTCTAACCAATGGCATTGCAAATATGCAATCCATGGAAAACACCTTATCTGTTTCTCGACGTGCGGGCCTAGTGTTCCGCGCAGCATATGATTTCCAAAGCAAATATTTTGCTGAATTCAGTGGTCGTTACGATGGATCTTACTTATTTGCTCCAGGAAAACGTTGGGGATTTTTCCCAGCAATCTCTGCAGGATGGCGATTATCTGAAGAATCATTTATGACTGGTATAAAAGAACATATCAAACTCTCCAACTTTAAAATTCGTGCTTCTTGGGGACAAATGGGAGATGACTTATATAGATTTAATGGTAGTGATATGATTGTTCCTTATGCTTTCTTAGACGGATACACCTATGGTGGAGGCGATGCCGGAAATGCTGTATTAAATGGTACAGCCATAACAGGCATATTATATCGTGGAATTCCTGTCACAAATCTAAGCTGGATAAAATCTACATTAATAAACATTGGGGTTGATTTTGGTTTTTTCAATGACCGCTTAAATGGATCTTTTGAAGTATTTCAACGTAAGCGAACAGGGTTACCTGCATATAAATACGACGTACTGATACCTAGTGAAGTTGGCTATGACTTATCTTATGAAAATTTAAATTCAGATTATCATAAAGGTCTGGAATTAGGAATCAATTGGAGAGACAGGGTATCTGACTTTACCTATTCAATAGGTGGTAATTTTACTTTATCACGCCGTATGATGGGAAAATCATATAAACCTCGCTTCGGCTCCAGTTGGGATGAATATCGTAACTCAACCGAAAACCGCTGGTCGTCGACTTTCTGGGGATATGAAGTTACCGGACGTTTTCAAAATTATGAGGAAATACAAAATTATCCTGTAGATAATGATGGACAAGGAAATAGTACAATGCTTCCAGGAGACTTTATTTATAAAGACTTCAATAATGACGGGGTTATCAATCATTTAGATGAACGTCCAATAGCATATGGAGCAGGAGAGTTACCGTACATAAACTTTAGTTTAATCTCAGCATTTGAATGGAAAGGCTTTGACCTGAAAATGGATTGGAATGGCGCAGCCGGCCAATCTTATGAAATGAACTGGGAGGTAGCTTACCCATTCCAAGGTGATGGTAATTCTACTAAATATTTACTAACTGATTCATGGCATCGTTCCGATCCAACAGATTCTCAATCTGAATGGATTTCAGGGGAATTTCCAGCCACTCGTTATGCCGGGAATAATGTTAGCTTTACACGGAGATCCGATTTTTGGGTAAAGAAAGTGTGGTATTTAAAACTTCGTACACTAGAGCTTGGTTATACATTACCCACTACTTTTACTCATAAATTTCATGTAAACCGCATGCGTTTTTACATAAACAGCTATAATCTATTTAGCATAGATAATATGAGCAAATATCAACTTGATCCTGAAATTATCTCTAATAATGCATTGGTGACTCCTAATTTACGCACTTTCACATTTGGTGTTAACTTAACTTTTTAAATAAGTCGAAATGAAAAACTATTTATTAAATATTATTTGTATCTGTTTAGTCATTATGGGTGGATTGACAACCTCATGTGACTCGTGGCTAGGTAAGACAGACCCATCTGATTTCTTAACTTCAGATCAGGTTTGGAATGATAATAAAATGATTGAAGGCGTCTTAGCCGAACTGTATAATGATGTTGCAACAAATGGAAATTTGGACAATGATGCCAATTTTTCTTTGATAGACGACTTTATGTGGTGTGGTTTAATGAATCAAGACGTTGAGTCAGCACGCAATCAGATGATTGCATATAGCTATAATGAATTTGATTATTACGATTACAAATACATTTATAAATGTAATCAAGCCATAGAATCATTAGCTTCTAAATCGCAATTATCAGACACCGATATAGCTTTATACACGTCAGAATTCCGTTTTTTACGTGCCTATGCGTACTTTCAAATGTGCATAAGAAAAGGGGGAGTACCTTTAATAACAGAGACACAAGACTATACTCCAGGAATGGATGTAGAAGAGCTACAAAAGCTCCGCTCATCAGAGGCTGAGATATACAATTTTGTATATGATGAATGTATGGACATCGAAGAATCTTTAGCGGGTAATAATAGGATAATAAACAGATCACGCGCTAATCAATGGACTGCATTAGCGTTGGCAAGCCGTTCAATGTTATATGCAGGCTCAATTGCGAAATACAATGCAGCAATGAGTAACCCCATCGTATCAGTTGAGCAAACTGGAGTCGTAGGAATGACAGGAGAATCACCTAATTCTTATTATTTAAAGGCATATAATGTAGCAAAAAGAATAATAGAGGATTATGCTAATAATACGCTACAAGGAATAGAAGAACCTTCTGATGATGAATTTTATAATGCAGTATGCTCTAAAGACAATAATAAAGAGGTTCTATGGAGTAAAGATTATAATTCAAGTAAGTTTCATCTTTTTTCATTTGCTAATATTGCCCAATCAATGAATGAAGATAATGACAATGGTTCTGATCTATGCCCTACTCTACAATTAGTTGAAACCTATGGCAAATTAATGGACAAGGATACTAACGGGAATTATATTGCTTATGAAAATCGTGCGGATATTTTTAATGATATCAAAGATGTACGCTTAAAAGGAACTTGTCTAGTTCCTGAACAAGAATTTAAGGGGGCTAAATTAGACATTCAAGCAGGAGTAGCTATTTATAATTCTGATGGTAGCTACACATTTCAAACAGGATCTGAACCTGCCTCTAAATATGAGGGTGATGGTGGAACATTAGTTGGTAGAGATGGCCCATTAAACCGTGCAACATACACAAATACCGGATTTAATTTGAGAAAATTTGTAGACCAGGGTTCAGGCACATCTGCTCGTGGACAAGGATCATATATTTGGTACGTTTATTTCCGCATGGGCGAAGTATACTTAAATGCAGCTGAAGCAGGAATGGAATTAGGAGGTGAATATGCCGTTCATGCATTGAAATATGCAAATCTTGTCCGACAACGTGCTGGCTTGGGAGCAGACTCTTGGAAACTATCAGATCTAACCATTAATAACTTATTAAATGAACGACGCCGAGAATTAGCTTTAGAAGATCATCGTTTATGGGATATGAAGCGTTTGCGCAAAGCTCACCTAACGTGGAATGGTGTCCAATCACCAACAACTATGTTATATTCCCTTTATCCTTATCGAGTAATTGGAGGCCCCAATAATGGAAAATATATATTTGAGCGAAAAATAGCCCCACGTTTTCTTGCTCCACGTAATTTCCGTGTAGGTAACTATTATACTGCATTTAGACAAGATGTATTAGATAAAAATCCAAAGCTAGTACAAAACCCTAACATATAAACCTTAAACATACTAAGATGAAAAAAATAATATACTGTTTACTCATTCTGTTCTACTTTACATCTTGTGAATTAGACAATTACGATGCACCTAATATACAGTTAATAGGAAAAGTTGTATATAATGAAAGACCAATCTATGTAAGAAACAATCAAGTAACCTTTCGTTTATATGAAATGGGTTGGGAATTAACATCAAGTACTTATATGGATGTACAAGTATCATGGGACGGATCTTTTAGTTCTGCTGTATATGGAGGAAAGACCTATAAACTTATTCGACAACCCAATATTGGACCATGGGTGGAACCTACCTTAAATGATACTATTACCATAAATAATTACAATGGACAAGCTATTGATATGCCTGTTGTACCATACTATTTACCAGATAATGTAGAAATACAATGTAAAAACAGATTAGTTACTGGTTCATGTACAGTCACAGAAATAACTCAAGGTAAAACCATTGAAAAAGTTGGATTATATGTTGGACGAAATATCATTGTTGATGATGTGTATAATTTAGGCGAGGGAGGATATGCTGAAAAAACAACAGAAATAACACCTAACCAAACCGTTTCTTTAAATGTTGATTTAAGTGGATTCTCTATAAACTCTACACCTAATTCATTACCACAATCAGGATTTGCCTATGCACGGATGGGAATTAAAATTACCGGAATAGATGCTATGATTTTCACAGAACCAATAAAAATCACTTTCTCTAAATAATCATACAAATATTAAAGTACTGAATAAGTGGGGATAGTTCATTAAACGAAACTATCCCCACTTAACTTTTACTTAATAAGAAGTTTTAATTATTCATTTATTTCCATCTAAATTTATTGGAAAAACTTAGATCACCAACCGATATACATTTATTACACTTCCTTTAAAGTGAATATTTATAGCAATCTGAATTATACCCTACCTTTAACTCAGAATCAAGAGGTCTCAGTTAGCCCATAAGAAAGTTCAGGCTGAGATCTAAAAAAACCTTGAGTGTCTGACATGTACGAATCGATTTTTTATAAACAATCATCCTTCTTCTCCGGCAAAAACACTACCCCTTTTTTATCCTTTCCATTCATCTTTATTACTAAAGGAGAATCAAACCGTACGTGACGGATGTACTCGGTTTCCTCAACGACCGGCTGCATATCAAGAAACTCTTGATTATATAAGCCCTCTCCATAATGGGAATTTACGGTAAAATACCCCACTCCAAAAGAGGTTAAGTTCTGAAAGAAGTGAGTACCTTGACTGGGATCGACTTGGTAACCTTTAAGACCAGACTCAACGATTAAACGGGCAGATGACACATGGGGCCATTTCACAGGTATTCCTAACCAGCTATCACTACTTCCCCATCTTCCCGGACCGACCAATATATAATATCTATGCTCATCGGTGAGTTTGCTGTTTATGCTTTCCAACTCTCTTGCAATCTTTGGATTATTAGAAGGATTGTAATCTTTAGTCTTTACATACACAATATCATAAATATCGTGTACTTCCCCATGCCCCAATGAATTATCAGATTTCAACAAGAGTTCTTCTTCCGGAATCAAATCCAAATCTTCATTCATCACCGCTTTATTTTCAACGATAGGGCGAATCTGCAACAAATAAAAGATGCCGGTTCGTTTCTCACTATTTAGAGTTACAGCAAATTCAATTTCTATGGGACGACCCATCTCTTTCACCGATTGCTGCAACACTAACTTCAAGATATCTGCCAAAGGAAAAACTCCATGTTGCAATATATTGGCAAAGGTTATGATCTTACGTCCTCCCGGATAGATGCCATCTCTTATGATTTGATCGTAAGGATCGTATGTAGAAGCAATAAATTGCAAGGAACCATCTTTTTCAGCCTCTTTTACCCGTAGTTTCAGTAAGTTAAATCCATCATCCATGGAGAAGTTTTCCCCAGTATTCTTCAAATCCAAAGCGTAGAAATGAGGCTGAGTCTCGCGTAAAGCCAAATCAAGCTCACTGGTTTGCAGAATCTTATGAGGATGATAAGGAGAGAAGCGTAAGGTTATCCCTCCGTCTACAATATATTTTCCTAATCCTAAAGCAAGATTGACGACTCCCTCCTCCGTCTTCTCATCTCCTAGAGGATAAAAATTCAACGAACGGGCTACACCAGAAATACTGGGATAATACTTATATCCAAACTGGCTTCCAACGACCTCTTGCAGTATTACCGCCATTTTCTCTTGATCAATGATATTAGAAGTTGCATGCATATAAGCCTTGCTGCTCTTAAAGAAAACCGAGGCATAAACCCCTTTGATGGCATCAGAGAGCATCTTAAGCATCTCATATTTATCATCTAAATAAGGAATCATATAGGTATTATAGATTCCCGCAAAAGGCTGATAATGCGAATCCTCCAATAAACTGGAAGAACGAACGGCAATAGGCGCTTTTACCACATTGAAAAAAGCATAGAAATCGTCAATTAAACGATCCGGTAGCTTCGCTTTCAAAAAATATTTAAGGATATCACCATCATCAATATCTGACAGAGCCACCTGATAAAGATTATTAGTATCCATAAACTCGTCAAAGATGTCGGTACAAAGCACAACTGTCTTAGGAATCTCAATCTTGGCTTTTTCAAAATCATTGAATTCGGGATATTTCTTCAACATATTATCTATAAAAGCCAACCCTCTTCCCTTCCCTCCCAATGAACCTTCACCAATCCGTGCGAAGTTGGAATACCGATCAAAACGATCTCGTAGGAAAATGGCTACCACCCCCTGATTCTTCATCTTCCGGTATTGGACTATCGAGTCAAAAATGATTCTCCGGTGCACATTGGTATCCACTAAATCGTTCCATTCAAAAGCTTTCAGGAATTCAGCTAAAGGAAACATGGCACGGGAATACAACCAACGACTTATATGATTCCTGGAGATATGATAATTCAAAGACTCAGAAGGGATTGCATAAATTACATTCTGTAACTCTTTCAGATTCTTTATCTGGGCAATTTCCTCATTAGTCTTAGGATTGCGAAACACAAAATCTCCAAACCCAAGCGTATCAGAGAAAGCTCTCCTTAAATCCACATTCATCTTCTTGGAGTTCTTATAAATAAAAGTAGCTTCATACTTATCGGCATACTTTGCGTTTTCAAGCTCGGACGATTGAATTATGATTGGAAGGAAAGGATCTTCCTTTCGAAGTTTATCACAGAATTTAATGCCTGCTAAAGCGTCTTTTTTGCCATCTTTTGGGAATCTCACATCGGTGATTACTCCTAACAGGTGCTTTTTATATTTCTCATACAAAGCGGTTGCTTCTTCATAATCACGAGCCAAAGCAATCTTTGGGCGACCTCTCATTCGCAAGGTCTGTTGATGGGCATTCAAGGCCTCTGTAGAAAACTCGTGGCTCTGCTTTAGCATAAACTTATATAAAATGGGCAGGATGGAAGAATAATAGCGAATGCCATCTTCAACCAATAAAATGACTTGCACTCCAATTTCAAGCACATCATGCTCTAAATTCATCCTATCCTCTATCAGCTTAATGATGGAAAGCAATAAATCAGTATTACCCAACCAACAAAACACAGAATCAAAAGCAGAAAGGTCTTCATGTTCCATTCTTTTCCGTATTCCATGGCTAAAAGGAGTTAAAACAACCATAGCAATATCAGGGTAAAGCTCTTTTAGACGGCGTCCAATGGAGAAGCTGTCATCATCACCTAGTCCCGGCATACAAATAATCAACTCAAATGGCATTTCCTCCAAGAGTGCCATTGCATCCTCCTTCGTAGAAACCTGCCAAAACCGAGGTGGGTAACGCATTGATAACGAAGTATATTCATTGAAAATCTTTTCATCTATACGTCCATCATCCTCCAATACAAAGGCATCATAAGGGTTAGCTATGATTAATATATTATAGATACGCTTGGTCATTAGATTAACAAACTGAGTATCTTTAAAATAGAGCTGATTTATGTTTTGTTTACTAAGCATAGTATTGCATATTTATACTCTAACAAAAATCGATTATTTTATCCAATAAGACAAAAAGTAATCTGCTTATCTACTTAATTTAATTAGGATTACTAAAAAGTTCACTGGTTTAATTTACAAAATAGGGTATATTTGGAAATATTTAGAATAAAACAAGAATCATTACAAATGAAAAAAAGTACTTTATTATTAATTACAGTTATGTTTTTTATTGCTTGTCAGAACAAAAATAAAATAACTTATCCTGAAACTAAGAAAGTAGATACGGTAGATGTTTATTTTGGGACAGAGGTTGCCGACCCTTATCGTTGGTTAGAAGATGATACTTCAGAGGAAACGGCTGAATGGGTTAAGACCCAAAACAAAGTAACGCAAGCCTACCTTGCTCAGATACCACAGCGCGAAACTTTAAGAGAGCGATTAACCCAATTAATGGATTACGAAAAGATAGGGGTTCCCTTTAAGAAGAAAGGGCGATATTTCTTTTTCAAGAATGACGGACTGCAGAACCAGAGTGTACTTTATGTCCAAAACACACTAGATGAAGAACCTGAGGTGTTTTTAGATCCTAATAAACTGTCAGAGGATGGAACAGTGGCTCTTTCGGGATTTTCCTTTTCCAAAGATGCGAAATACTTTGCCTATACCGTTTCAACGAGCGGTTCAGACTGGAGAGAGATCTTCGTGATGGATGCGAATACTTTAGAAGTCATTGACGGGCCTATTAAATGGGCAAAGTTCACCGGAGCTGCTTGGCGAGGTAATGGGTTTTATTACAGTGCATACGATGCACCTGAAGCAGGAAAAGAATTTTCCAGCGTGAATGAGAACCATAAAATTTACTATCATAAGCTAGGCACTCCTCAAAGTGAGGACAAATTGGTCTATCAGAACAAAAAATACCCTAAACGCTTTTATAGTGCGGATGTATCTTCTGATGAGGAATTACTTTTCATCTATGAATCGGGTGAAGGAAGAGGAAACGCTCTCTTCATCAAACCCTCTGATCAATTAAACTCTGAATTGATTTCTTTGGCTGAAGACTTCAATTATGAATACTACCCCATAGAGGTGATTGAAAATAAGATTTATATCTATACCAACTATCAGGCACCCAAATACAGATTAATGGTGACTGATGCTAAGAAGCCTCAACTACAAAATTGGAAAGAATTGATACCGGAAACGGATGATGTATTGAGCAATGCCCAAATCGTTGGTGGTAAACTTATCCTTACTTATGAAAAGGATGCAGCTAACAAAGCTTATATCTGTGACCTTCAGGGAAAGAATAAAGAAGAGATAAAGCTTCCTTCCCTGGGCTCTGTTGGATTTAGTGGCGATAAAGATGAGGATGAGTGTTTTTATGCCTTCACCTCATTCACCCACCCCGGTGCTATTTACATCCATGACATCCATACCAATGAGTCTAAATTATTCAAAAGCCCACAGGTAGACTTTAATCCTGAAGAATTTGAAACTCAACAACTTTTCTTTAAGAGTAAAGATGGCACGCAAATTCCTATGTTTATAACACATAAAAAGGGACTCACATTGAATGGAGAGAATCCTGTATATCTTTATGGATATGGAGGGTTTAATATCAGTTTGAACCCCGGTTTTTCTGTATCACGAATTCCTTTCTTAGAGCAAGGTGGCATCTATGCCCAGGTAAACCTTAGAGGAGGCGGGGAATATGGGGAAGCTTGGCATATTGCAGGTACGAAAATGCAAAAACAGAATGTCTTTGATGATTTCATTGCAGCTGCTGAGCATCTCATTAAAGAAAAGTATACCAACCCTCAAAAAATAGCCATTGTCGGAGGATCCAACGGAGGATTATTAGTGGGTGCCTGTATGACACAACGTCCGGAATTATTTAAAGTAGCAATACCTCAAGTAGGGGTTCTGGACATGCTTCGCTATCATAAATTCACCATAGGGTGGAATTGGGCTAGTGATTATGGAACCAGTGAAGAAAGTCCTGAGATGTTTCAATACCTATTAGGGTATTCACCATTACATAATCTAAAAGAAGGAACGATCTACCCTGCAACTCTTATCACAACAGCCGACCACGATGATCGGGTAGTACCTGCACATTCCTTTAAGTTTGCCGCTGCTTTACAGGAGGCTAATGAGGGCACAAACCCAACTCTTATTCGCATTGATACAAAAGCAGGTCACGGTGCCGGCAAACCGACAGAAAAAATAATAGAAGAACAAAGTGACATTTATGGATTTATCATGTATCATTTAGAAATGAAATAAAAAATAGCCGGATTGCTCTGAAGGAATAAAAAATAAAGGCTTAAGGTGAAATTTTACTTTAAGCCTTTATTTTGCTAAAATGTGACACTTTAATAGCTTTCTAGATTAAAACATCTCAAAAAAACAGCCTTATTAAATATTTTGTATATATTTGTAAATTCAAGAACACAAACATTATTTATATATTTAACAATTGAGAAATGAATATTGAAAAGCTTATGGCTTCGCTGGAAGCTAAACACCCTGGTGAATCTGAATATTTTCAGGCTGTACGTGTTGTATTAAAATCGATTGAAGAAGTCTACAATCAACATCCTGAATTTGAAAAGGCTAAAATTATTGAACGTTTGGTAGAGCCTGACCGTATATATACATTTAGAGTAGCTTGGGTGGATGACAAAGGAGAAGTGCAGACCAACTTAGGGTATAGAGTACAATTCAATAATGCAATTGGACCTTACAAAGGGGGGATTCGCTTTCACAATTCATTAAATCTTTCCATTCTTAAGTTCTTAGGATTTGAACAAACCTTTAAAAATGCATTGACAACTCTCCCTATGGGGGGAGCTAAGGGAGGATCCGATTTCTCTCCACGGGGTAAGAGTCAAGCAGAAATCATGCGTTTCTGTCAAGCTTTTATGTTAGAGCTTTGGAAATTCATTGGCCCTGACATTGATGTTCCAGCCGGTGATATTGGTGTAGGAGGAAGAGAAGTAGGTTATATGTATGGAATGTATAAAAAATTAACCCACGAGGTAACCGGCACTTTTACAGGTAAAGGCTTAGAATTTGGAGGATCATTAATCCGCCCGGAAGCTACCGGTTATGGAGGGCTTTACTTTGTTAAAGAAATGTTAGAAAGAAAGAACATTGACTTAAAAGGAAAAACAGTAGCGGTTTCCGGATTTGGCAATGTTGCTTGGGGTGCCGCAAGTAAAGCTACTCAGCTAGGAGCTAAAGTGGTTACGATATCCGGACCTGATGGATACATTTATGATGAAGAGGGAATCAGTGGAGAAAAAATTGACTTCATGTTAGAACTTCGTGCTTCTGGTAATGATATTGTTGAACCGTATGTTGAAGAATTCCCCAACGCACAATTCTTTCCCAACAAACGTCCTTGGGAGGTCAAAGTTGATATTGCACTTCCTTGTGCCACTCAAAATGAACTGAATGCTGAAGATGCTCAAGTACTGATTGACAACAACGTTCTATGTGTAGGTGAGATCTCCAACATGGGTTGTACTGCTGAAGCCATTGATCTTTTCATTCAAAACAAAATCTGTTACGCACCCGGAAAAGCAGTAAATGCCGGTGGGGTTGCCACTTCAGGTCTTGAAATGACTCAAAATGCAATGCACCTGAATTGGAGCGCGGAAGAGGTAGATGAAAAACTAAAACAGATCATGCATGGCATTCACCAACAATGTGTTACGTATGGTACGCAACCTGATGGCTACATCAATTATGTCAAGGGTGCAAATATTGCAGGATTTATGAAAGTAGCTAAAGCTATGATGGCACAAGGTGTGGTTTAAAACAAAAACAGAAGTGAATCAACGCTTCTTATTCATAACATTATTTATTTTTTTTAGCATAACTCCTCTGCTTACACAAGAGAGGGGTTATGCTTCTTATTACCATCCCAAGTTACACGGCCGACCTACTGCATCAGGTTTGATCTATCACAAAGACAGTATGACTTGTGCGCATCGAAACTATCCTTTCGGCACACTTCTATTAATAGAAAATGAACAAAACAACAAGAAAATAATAGTTAAGGTTACCGATAGAGGTCCATTTAGTCGAAAATTCATCATTGATTTATCCTATCAAGCAGCTAAACAAATTGGAATCCTTAAACAAGGATATGCTAAAGTAAAAATCACTCCACACAGAGAACTACCACATCTGTATGAGTTACTAGAACCACCATTTCCCCTTAAATTCAATAATAAACCCACTATTAAAGACACCCTTTTTCCTTCTCCAAATAAAGAAGAGAAGTAAAAAGCAGTTCTATTCAACTAAAAATTTTAACTTTGTTTTCTGATTAACTAAAAACTATTAACCATGTTACAACCTGAGTTAAAACCCAGACGCGATAAAATTCGCATATTGATGGCGCAACAAGATATTGATGCTGCATTAATAGCGTGTAATGTCAATTTAATATATACTTATGGAAGAGTAGTAAGTGGATTTTTATATATACCCTTACATTCACCGGCTCATCTTTTTATAAAAAGACCTAATAATATTCAAGGGGAACATGTTCACCCAATCCGAAAACCCGAACAAATCCCTGAAATACTGAATGATATAGGCTTAGGTTTCCCCAACAAAATCATGTTGGAAGCTGATGAGTTGCCTCATACAGAATATGAAAGATTAGCTCAAGTATTTAATGGAGCTGAACTTATCAATGGCTCTCCTCTCATAAGAACAGCTAAGAGTACAAAAACAAAGATGGAGATAGAGAACTTCAGGCGTGGGGCTATTAAACATACCAAAGCCTATGAAAACATCCCAACTATCTACAAAGAGGGGATGACCGACCTTGAGTTCTCTATTGAAGTGGAACGCTTAATGCGCCTTGAAGGTGTTTTAGGTATCTTCAGAACCTATGGCAGGGAAATGGAAATATTTATGGGCAGCATCTTAGCCGGAGACAATGCGAACATTCCTTCTCCATACGATTTTGCTTTAGGTGGAGCAGGACTTGATCCTTCCATTCCTATTGGGGTAAGTGGCATTCCTTTACAAAAGGGGCAAAGCATTATGGTTGATATGGGAGGAAACTTCAATGGCTATCACACGGATATGACCCGTGTATTTTCAGTTGGCAAACTTCCTGATGAAGCTTATGCTGCACATCAAGCCTGCATAGACTTGCAAGAGACATTAGCTTCAATAGCTAAACCGGGAGTAATCTGTGAGGATTTATATAACCTAGCCATTGAATTTATGGACAAAGCAGGTTTTGCCAAAAACTTCATGGGGTACGATCAACAAGCAAAATTCATAGGTCATGGCATTGGACTGGAAATAAATGAGCTTCCTGTTATTTGTCCACGTAACCGTCAACCTTTAGAACAAGATATGGTAATTGCTTTAGAACCTAAAATTGTTCTTCCCGGTATTGGAGCTGTAGGAATAGAAAACACCTGGGCAGTTACTGGCGATGGTGTTGAGAAAATAACCCACTGCAAAGAAGAAATTGTTGAACTTCAATAAAACATACAACCAATAAAAAAAGAGCTTCATTAGAAGCTCTTTTTTTATCCTCACACTATTCTTTCGTTTTCACAGGACTCAATCCCATTTTTCGTGCTTTTTTTATCATATAATCGTAAGCCGGCTCATATTCATTCGGAATAATCCCATCTAATATGGCATCTTTAATAGAGCTTTTCAATGCCCCTACTTCACGTGAAGGAGACAAGCCAAAAGTATCCATAATCTCTTGTCCGTCAATGGGAGGTTCAAAATTGCGCACACGATCCTTCTCTTCGATATCTTTTAATTTCTGTCTAACCAACTGGAAGTTATTCAAAAAACGTTGCTTCTTGGCCAGATTCTTAGAGGTTATGTCTGCCTCACAAAGAGTCATCAAATCATCTATGTCATCTCCGGCTTCAAATAGTAATCGACGTACCGCTGAGTCGGTAACCTCATCATCTGCAATAGCCTGAGGACGCATATGTAAGCTAACCATCTTTTGAACATACTTCATCTTCTCATTCATAGGCAACTTCAAACGGCGAAATAAGCGAGGAATCATTTTTTCTCCAATGAAGTTATGATTATGGAAGGTCCAACCCATTTTAGGATCCCATCGTTTCGTTGCAGGTTTGGCTATATCGTGTAGAATGGCCGCCCAACGCAACCATAAATTATCTGTTTTCTTACTTATATTGTCTAATACTTGTAAAGTATGATAGAAGTTATCTTTATGCCCTCTTCCATTACGGGTTTCTACTCCTTGTAGTTCTACCAATTCCGGGAAAATGATATCCAATAAGCCCGAGCGCTCCAAGTCAATGAATCCTTTGGAAGGTACAGGCGAAAGAATGATTTTATTCAATTCATCAATTATGCGCTCAGCAGATATGATTCGTATCCGCTCACAATTTCTTTCGATCGACTTAAACGTTTCATCTTCCACATAGAAGTTCAGCTGTGTGGCAAAGCGAATACAACGCATCATACGTAAAGGATCATCACTAAAGGTCACATCCGGATCTAATGGTGTACGAATGATTCCCTCTTTCAAATCTTCCACTCCACCAAACGGATCGACTAACTCTCCCAGCCGTTCTTTATTCAAGCAGATGGCTAACGCATTGATGGTAAAATCCCGACGATTCTGATCATCTGTTAATGTGCCGTTTTCAACAATTGGCTTACGTGAATCACGCTGATACGATTCTTTACGAGCTCCTACAAATTCTACCTCTATTGAATTTTGCTTTACTTGTGCAGTTCCAAAGTTCTTAAAAATTGAAATTGAGGTACCCGGGCCCAACTGTTTAGCAAAGGCTTTAGCCATTTGAATTCCACTACCCACCACTACCACATCGATATCATCAGAGTGACGGTTCAACAACAAGTCTCGCACATAGCCTCCTACCACATAGCATTCCAACCCTAACTCATCAGCTGCATCTGTAATTTGTGGAAATAGACCTTGTTCAAAATGTTTTTTTAATTCACCGGGGGTTAGCTCATTCATCTTTTAATTATTAAGTTTTCGCATACAAAGGTACAAAAAACTGATATTATTCTTATTTTTGTTATAACATAATCCAATAAATGAGTTTTATGAAAAAAGTAGTACTATCCTTAAGCCTATTCATACTATTAATCGCATGTGGTAAAAGTCAGGATGAAAAAGCACAAGTAAAACTTGATGCAGCACAAGCTGCCTTTAACGAAGGGAACTTTAATCAAGCCAAAATAGAGATTGATAGTATAAAAATCCTCTACCCCAAAGCATTTAAAGCCAGAAGAACCGGTATTGGATTAATGCAGGAAGTAGAACTAAAAGAACAAGAGGTTACCTTAACCTACCTTGACAGTTTGCAAGAAATTAGAGAACTAGAATTAGATTCTATAAAAGGACAATACACTTTCGAAAAAAATGAAGAATATCAAGACACAGGTAACTATTTTTGGCCGACACAAACCGTTGAACGGAATATACATCGTACTTTTCTCCGTTTTCAGGTCAATGAACGCGGGGTTCTTTCTATGACCTCTTTTTTCTGTAACACCTATAACATCAATCACAATAAAATTAAAATTACAGCCCCTGATGATAGTTTTGCCGAGACCCCTACAACACAAGACACCTACCAGACCACTGATTTGGGAATAAAAATAGAACAGGCTGATTTTAAACAAGGAGAAGATGGCGGAGTATTGAACTTTATTTATTTAAATGCAGATAAAACCTTGCGTGTGGCTTATATAGGAGACAGAACCTTTAACACAACCCTATTAGCTGCAGATAAAAAGGCTTTAGTGGGTGTTTATAACCTAGCTGTTATCCTATCTGCACTTGAAGACATACGGATCAATAAAGAAGAGGCAAACCTGAAAATCCGTTTTATCAAACAAAAAATGGAAGAAAGAAAAGCTAAAGAAGCTGAAGCGGCTAAATAGACGAACGCTTTTATATCATCTCTCATAAATAAACTTTAAGCAAAGAAGTACAACAAATAAAACTTCCATTCATAAAAAGAGCTTCATCCCCATTGAGAGGTATGAATCTTCATTGAAAAGTTCTATTCTTTTCAAATCAAGTGGATATTCCCCTTTTTTATAGTTTCTTCAAAGCCTGCTTAATGACTTGCTCTACAGTAAGTCCGGTATTCTCTTTAAGTATCTTATGTACCACTTTTTGAGAAGCATGGGCTGAGAACCCCAACATCTTCAATGCTGCCACAGCCTCATCTTGAATTTCAACATCCATAGACTGCCCCATAAGATCCATTGATTTCTTACCATCCAGGCCTATTGCATCTATTTTATCTCTCAGATCTACAATAATACGTTCAGCAGTCTTCTTTCCTACCCCTTTTACAGTTGTCAGTAATGAAACATTGCTGGAACCAATGGCAGAGATGACCTCTTCCGGACTCAACGTAGAGAGCACCATACGCGCGGTATTGCCTCCAATACCCGAAACCGTAATCAACAATAAGAAAAGCTCTCGTTCGTCTTGAGTTGAAAAACCAAACAAGATATACGCGTCTTCACGAATAGCTTCATAGATAAACAGCTTTCCTTGTTTCTTGCCTTGAAGGGAGGTAAACGTATTCAAAGAGATATTTATATTATAGCCTATACCATACGATTCCAAAATAACGGTGGTAGGGGAAAGCTCTACTATTTCTCCAGTGATATATTCAATCATGTTCTTTCATTTTTATTTGGGATTTTTAAACTAACTCCCTACGTATAAAAGTCTTTTGAACCCTTAAGAGTGAAGGATTTTAATTAGTTTTGTAACAAACTTAAGAAATATGTATAACGAAACCAGCAAAAACATGAAAAAAGTAAGAGTAGCCATTGTAGGTTATGGAAACATCGGTCGTTATGTCCTTCAAGCCTTAGAGACTGCACCCGATTTTGAAGTTGCAGGAGTCATCCGTCGTTCCACTTCTGAGAAACAACCGACTGAGCTTCAAACTTATCAAGTGGTAAAAGACATCAGTGAACTAACAAATGTTGATGTTGCCATTCTGTGCGTTCCAAGCAGAGAAGTATTAAGTTATGCACAAGAATACTTAAAGCTGGGCATTCGTACTGTAGATAGTTTCGACATCCACTCTCAAATCGTAGATTTAAGAAACGAATTGACAGACATCGCAAGGAAACATAATACAGCCTCCATCCTGTCAGCTGGCTGGGATCCCGGTAGTGACTCCATAATCAGGGCTCTTTTACAAGCTGCAGCACCCCAAGGGATTACATACACCAATTTTGGGCCGGGTATGAGTATGGGGCACACTGTAGCCGTAAGAGCCATTCAAGGGGTAAAAAAAGCACTCTCAATGACCATTCCGGCTGGAACAGGAATTCATCGCAGAATGGTTTATGTGGAATTAGAGGAAGGTGCATCATTTGAAGCGGTTACCAATGCCATAAAGAGTGATGATTATTTTATAAATGATGAAACTCACGTTAAAGAAGTAGCTTCCGTAGATGATTTAATTGATATGGGACACGGCGTTCATATCGTACGCAAAGGGACCTCGGGAACAACCCCCAATCAACTCTTTGAGTTTAATATGACCATAAACAACCCTGCACTGACAGCACAGATACTGGTATCATCAGCACGTGCCGTAATGCGCCAGCAACCGGGAGCCTACACGCTTATAGAAATCCCTTTAATAGATTTCCTTCCGGGTGATAAAGAAGATTGGATTCAAAGATTGGTATAAACGCTAATAACACGCAGAAGTGCTACTTTGAAATACAAAAGATCGGTCTGGGTTAAACGAGGGGTTTAACCCAGACCGACACCCCTTCGATCCCAGACCAAACAAGGGTCGGTCAGGGACCGACTAACAAACCGATTACAAAGCCCTAAAGAAAGAGAGGCATCAAAAAAGTTGATGCCTCTCTTTCTTTTTCAACATTATCGAATGTAAGATACTTTCCCCGGATCACGAGGCTTAGCATCTGGTCGTTCATTTTTATACCCTATGGCAATAGCGATGGAAAGTTCATGTGTTTCGGGCAATTCCAATTGTGCAAGCAGAGCTTCATCCTCTAACAAATAACGAGGTAAACCGCCTAAGACACAAGTCCCTATATCCATACCCTGAGCACTCAACAGGATATTCTGTACCAACAATCCGCAATCTATTTCACTCATAGGATTAGTCTTATCACGCGCCACAAAGATTACCGTTGGAGCATTGTGATAAATACTAAACTTAGGGTCTTGAAATGAAGAGAAATCCTGATCGGGATTCTTTTTAATTGAAGATTCAACAAATCCCTGATTCATGCTTTTCAGAAGCTCTTGATTTTGAACCACCCTAACTTCCCAAGATTGCTTATTCATTGCACTCGGGGCATTTATGGCACATTTCATAATGACATCGAGTTGTTCTTGTTTAAGTTGCTCCGGCTTGTAAGAACGAATGCTACGGCGACTTAATATATTTTCTATGACTACTTCCTCTTTATTAAGGTTCGACGAGGTTTGATCTCCTTTTTTATCTCCTCTACAATTGACCATTCCTATAGCTAAAAGTAATATTAAAGTGATTTTCTTCATAATTGCATCTGTTTTTACGGGTTACCAATTTTGACTACTGATAAATATACTAAAAATTGAATAGAATATAACTCTCCATACTAAAATTACATTAAAAATTGTAAGCTATTCCCACCCCTATCATCTCTTTAAACTGAACCTTGGCACCTCCTTTTATCTTACCATCATCATCCAGCTGTTTCACATCATCATCATATTTCAGGGTAGTCTGAATGGTTGCCGTTAGAAATTTATTTATTTTCATACTAATCACATTCTCCCAATTCACATCAATGTTTCCAAAATTGTGATTATAAGCGGTAAAGAAATCGGCTTTGGAGATGAGGTCTACATTGGTCATTAACTTCATAGACAAGTTGGCTTTTAGATAGGTACCAAATTCACCTTTAAATTTGTCGCCCGGATCAACCCCAAAGGCTCCCAATCCCGAGAGGTAATCATCTTGCACAAAAGTCATTTTACCGGTAACCGGAGAGAAAAACAAGGAGAAGTTATCTGTCGGCTTATAATCAATACCCAATGCGATATTAGTATATGCGGGAGCAAAGAATTTGGAAATATAATTCTTATCATCAGGATTTTTGTATCCTTTATCATATTGGGTCTTAAAATCGACCAAGGTGCTTAGGTACCATTTAGGAGCTATCTCATATCCAACCTTGGTAGACAACTCTAATTTATCGACACTTTTAACCCACCCGTTCTGCTTTGTGTACGTAGTCCCATAATCGGTAGCAAAATCATTATCCCATACGTATTTACCATATTTATAATGTGCACTTAGATTAAGATAAATGTTACCGGCCACCGTGTTCTCTCCTCCGGAAGACCAATTAACCAAAGAGGTTTGGGATAGGTTTAACCCTGTTATAC
>FZPS01000193.1_pt58 | contig 21008 bp, 17 predicted proteins | sample 1817821 | NCBI WGS metagenome assembly FZPS01 (sample SAMEA104158645, study PRJEB21678) | metagenome | place: Germany | collected 2015-04-21 | reverse complement strand
GCAGGATACATAAAGGTTTTGGCTTAGCAATTGAAGATTTACAACAGTTAATGGAACAAAAATATCAGTAACTAATCAACACACTAGAGTATAGCTTCTATACAAAGGTATAAAAGTAGTTACACAAAATTCTTGACACTACCCTAATTTTTGGTATAATGAAATTACCTATAATAAAATAAGGAGGGTTTATGAAAAAAGTTATTCATGTTCTATTGTTACTTGCAATAGTTTATTTAGTTGGTGCTTGTGACATTATTCCAACACCAGCTGAAGAGTATCGGGTCTTTTTCAAAGATTATGATATGACTGTTTTATCCAGTCAAAAGGTCAAAGAAAATGACGCAGCGATTGCCCCGGAAGATCCAACTCGTGAAGGTTACACCTTTATCGGTTGGGACAAGGATTTTAGTAATGTTACGGAAAACATGGAGATTATTGCTTTGTATAAAATTAATAAGTACACCGTAACCTTTGTTGACTATGATGGAACGGTCTTGAAAACTGAGGAAGTTGCCTATAAAGAAAGCGCAACTGCTCCTGAAGACCCAGTTCGTGTAGGTCATCAATTTGTCGGCTGGGATCATTCATTTATTAATGTCACCAAAAACTTAACAATCACAGCCCTTTATGAAATCTCTACTGTCACCGTTACTTTCGTAGATTCTGATGGTACAGTGCTAAAAATTGAGGAAATCATCTTTGGCGGCGATGCTACCCCACCAACTATTGAAGATAGACTAGGACGCACCTTTGTTGGATGGGATAAAGATTATACCAATGTAATTGATAATCTAACCATTACCGCTCAATATGAAGTTGATGTCTTTACAGTTATCTTCTATGATCACGATGGGTCAGTCATAAAAACTGAAAACGTTGAGTATGGTAAGGATGCTAGCGCCCCAAGTGATCCAGTTCGTGTTGGTTATAAGTTTATTGGTTGGGATAAAGACTATACCAATGTAACTTCTGATTTAACCGTTACTGCCCTTTATGAAGTATTAACATTCACTGTAAAATTTGTTGACCGTGATGGAGCTATACTAAAATCTGAAACTGTTGAATATGGAAAAGATGCCACCCCACCAACTGTTGAAGATAAACCTGGTTATCTCTTCCTAGGTTGGGACAAAGATTTTACTAATATTACCGAAGATTTAATTATTAATGCTCAATATGATATTGAAACCTTTATCGTAAAATTTGTTGACCATGATGGCACCCTTTTAAAAGAAGAAACTGTTGAATATGGTAAAGATGCTACCCCACCAACTGAACTAGTTAGAGAAGGTTATGAGTTTGCTGGATGGGATTTAGACTATACTAATGTGACCACAAATCTTACCGTAAAAGCACAATATGAAGTAATTACTTTTACTGTTAAATTTGTCGATATTGATGGAACTGTTTTAAAGACTGAGGAAGTTGAATATGGTAAGGACGCAACTGCACCATCAATAGATGAAAAACCTGGTCACACCTTTACTGGATGGGATAAAGACTATACTAATGTTAAAGAAGATTTAATAATTACTGCTCAATATATTGTTGAAACATTTACTGTTACATTCTACGATCTTGATGATATTGTTTTAAAAACCGAAACAATTGAATACGGCAAAGCTGCCACTGCTCCAGATGAACCAGATCATTTAGGTTATATCTTTATTAAGTGGGATAAAGAATTCGCTGCTGTTACTGAAGACTTAGAAGTTAGGGCCGTTTATGAAACAATTGAATATCAAATTACTTATCATAAAAATGCTACTCATGTTGCTGAGGTGGCTTGGCCTAATAAGGAAGCATTCTTACAGGAGTTCTATACTGACCTTTTCAATTGGGTAAGCGACAATGCCAGCAAAATTAGTAGTTTAACTAAGAATGGTTCAACATTCATTATGACAAGATATGATCGAACTGCTACCTGGTCCAATGTAGCCGAACTCAGAGCACTAGATATCTATGACTTTGAACGTACTCTTGGTTCCTTAATTTATAAACCATTTACTAGAGTCAATAATGAACCAATCATTCCGGAAGTTGATGAAAATTACTTCTTGAATTCTGAACCTTATCGTAGTAAATACATTGATTTCGATGCTTATTTCTTAAATGCTTGTATAGTTGGCTATCCAGCTTACGATCGTGGTTATAATCAAGCCTCATATGGACGCGTACAAATTTTCTTCCGCTTCCATCAATGGGCCAAGGGAACTAATATTCCTTCATTTGACAACTATCCAAAGAAACATATTCTAACTGAAAATGAAAATGTTGTTTTACCAACTACTCACCTTAAATATACAATAGTTGATGAATTTGATCTTCCTGCGGCTACTTGTGAAGATATGACTTTCTTAGGTTGGTTTGATAATCCTCAAGGAGCAGGCGAACCAATAACTAAGATCAACAAAGGTAGTCACGGCGATATTGATCTATATGCTAAATGGGACGATGATTTATCAACTCATAAAGTAATTTTCCTTGATGAAACAGGAAAAGTTATCGACACCATTTATCTAACCCCAGGAGAAGCAATCACTCCTCCAACTTATACGCCAAAACTCGGATACCGATTCGTTAGTTGGGACAAAGATATTACCAACATTACGAGCGATCTCGTCATAACCGCAAAAATTGAAATAATCGTTTATACCATTACTTATCATGATAATCTCGAAGATGTAGAAGCTGAATTACCAACTGAACCGGTTACTTATACCATTCATGACCGATACGTTCTTCCTGATGCCTATCTAGAAGGCTATTTGTTCCTTGGTTGGTATGATAACCCTGAATGTGAAGGACTTGCTATTACCGAAACTTCTCATGGCGACCTAGAACTATATGCATATTTTATTAAGATTCCAGGAGAAGGTGAAACAATTGGTGATGGTAGTGTTGAACTAGTTGCTACTGAACAAGTTGTTCAAGTTAATCGTTCTACCCAAGTCTATGCCAAAATGGGTGATGTCTATATCAAATCACAAAACCTTCATTACATTAGCACTAATGAAGCAATCGCTTCTATCGATGGGGCCGGCTTCGTTCGCGCTAAGGCTGAAGGTGAAGTTGTGATAATTGTGGTAACAAGTAGTACGGTTGCTGCTATTAAACTGATTGTTGTTGATGAACCATATCAAGTTAAATGGGTTGGGCATCAAGGTTCTGGTGGACCAGTAGTCCAAAATACCGTTTCTGCCTTCCATGAAGGTGGACGACGCGGCTACTATGCAATGGAATGTGATGTCCGCGTATCTTCTGATGGCGTATACTATATTTGTCATGATGATGTATTTAAATCTTCATTATTTGTTGATTCATCACTATGGGATAAACCAATGGGATCTTATACTTGGAATCAACTAAAAGACTTACAAGTTAAAGATACCTATGGTGGTCAAACTTATTATGGTACCCTTGCGACAGTTGAAGAGTACCTACTTATCTGTAAACAATATGGTGCCAAAGCAGTCCTAGAACTAAAATGGACCAACGGAATCAACAGCAATGATCAAAGTCGTTTAGCTGGACTAGTGGAACTAGTTAAGCAATGTGGTATGTATGAAAATGCCATCTTCTTATCTTCTATGAAAAACTGCTTAACTTATATTAGGGAACACTATCCAGATGCCAATATTCAATTTTTATCTGGTACTTCCACAACAACTATCGAAAACATCAATTGGTGTATTGAAAACAAATTCTCTCTAGATGCACCGCACAATCTAATTACCGTTGATATCGTTAATAGAATGCACAATGCTTACCTATATGTTAATGGCTACACTGTTAACGATTCCGCAACATCAAACAAACTTCAAAATTACTTAGTTGACATGATTACAACTGATAATTTAGGAGTGTAGATCAAGAAAGGGTAGTGTCCTAAAATAAGACACTACCCTTCTTTTATTGATTAAATTCTTTGTTCTTATAATATTTAAATGAGCCCCAAATGATAAGTCCAGTTATGATTAAAAAGACAATAAAATTCACATACTCAAATCGATAATCAGTTTTAAAAATTGAAACTGGATCGCTAAAGGTAAATGGGGATAAATATTTGATATTTTTTAAAATCTTATTATCTGATATAGTTGATAATAGGGAAATAATATAAAGTGGCACTGGGATAATCAGAGCAATCATTTGATTTCCCCCTTTGGTTATACATCCCAACGCAAAGCCAAAACATCCCACCATTATGAACGTTATGGTAGTTAACAACATGAAGATAAAGAAGCTACCAATCCCTTCTAGTGTTCCTCCAATAATAAAACCGATAAAAGTGAAAAGGCCAACTCCAATGGAAAAGATGAGAATTTGCGTAACTACCGCAATCAACTTATTTAAATAAAAATGTTCGCGTGATACCGGCAACACATAAATGGTATCCGTATTTTTTTCTCTTTCTTCACGAGCAATCGCATTAAAACCAACAATGGCCGAAAATATGGCCCCAAAAATCTGAAGTGTGGTTCCGCCTTCTGTCGCAAAATACTCAATAATATTTTCTGGTATGCCCCCAAAACTTTCCATCATCTCTCGTAGTGACTCTGGCATTTGGTCGAACATATCTTTTACAATAGGATATAAAATCACAATCAAAAAGAGAGATATACCAATAGCAATCGTCCATATCAAAAGTCCAATGAGCGTCCTTTTTAATTCCATTTTAATAATATCTTTATTCATTGTTATTCTTCTCCTTTTTGATAATAATGCATAAAGATTTCTTCTAATTCAAGATCGACTATCCTTAGTTGTTCTAGCTGAAATTTTCCCAGTTCTTTAATTAATATGTTGATATTACCACTATATGAATAAATAATCTGATTTTTCTCAGTCGAGAGGTGTTGTAGTTTTTCTAAATTTAAGTCGATAATTGGTGAAATATAAATCTTCTTATATTGGTTTTCTTTGACATTAGTGATGGTATCGCTAAATAATACTGCCCCTTCTTTAATCAAAGAAACTCGATCACATACTTTTTCAACCTCATTCAAAACATGACTTGAAAGTAAAATAGCGGTTCCTTTTTTCTTTTCTTCCAACAAGATATTAAAGAAACGTTGTTGAATTAGCGGGTCAAGTCCTGAGGTTGGCTCATCTAAGATCAGTATTTCTGGAGAATGCATCAAAGCAGCCACAATTCCAACTTTCTTTTTGTTACCAAAAGAAAGTTTTTTTATTTTGTTAGTTAAGTCAAGATCCAGTTCTCCCGCAAGTTCATAAATCCGAGTTTCATCACAACCTCTAACTCTCGCAAAGTATTTCAATTGATCTAAGACGATCAATTCGGAATACATAAAGACTTCACTCGGCAAATAACCAATGCGAGCATTTGTCTTATGACTAGGTTCTTCACCAAAGATTTTTACCGTGCCAGACGTCTTATTGATCAAACCCATTAAGACTCTAATAACCGTTGATTTACCAGCACCATTAGGTCCGACGAAACCTAAGATTTCGCCTTGATGAAGATCTAACGAAGCTTCTTCTACTCCCCTAGCCTCACCATAATACTTTTTTAACTTCTTAATTTCAATTACCTTCATAACTCACCTTCATTCTATATTTCTTATAATAAATAAAAGTACAATGATAAAAAATGAAAAAACGTTCCGAGCATCACAAACAAATGCCAAATAGCATGATGAAATTTGAAAAGAGAAAAGACATAAAATATAACACCAATGCTATATGAGATACCACCTAACAGTAAGAACATAACACCCATACCAGAAAAAGCTTCAATTATGGGTTTAATCAAAACTATGGACGACCATCCCATCAAAAGAAAGATTATAATATGAACGTGCTTAAATTTCTTTACCCAAATTGCTTTTAAAATGATTCCGACAATAGCTAAAACCCATTGAAAAGCGAGTAAAGGATAAGCTGTTGAAGGTTTAAGTAATAACAAGGAAAATGGTGTATATGTCCCCGCAATCATCAAATAAATAGCCAGATGGTCAAAGCGTTGAAAGACATTTTTGGTAGTTCCTTTCGGAAACGAATGAAAAAGGGTTGACATTAAATATAACATCAGGGAAGAAAGTGAAAAAATAGTTACAACTATCGTTTCTTTTAAAGATTCAGCTTTTATTAACAACAACACTAAAGCGACAATCGATAAGATGGCACCTACCCCATGGGTAATCGCATTAAAGATTTCTTCGCCAAGAGTTGATTCTTTTGCTAATTTCATTAACATCACCACTAATCAATATTATACCATTTATTGATGAAAATAAAAAATTATATCTATATTTTTTATCGCTTAATTTGTTATTTTAATTTAGGTATTAGTAACGACATATTAATTAAAGGTCTCATATAATACATTGAAGGAAAGGGGGGTCACTATGTTCTATCAACCAAACTATGGCTTCAATTATGGTTGCTGTCAAACTACAGGCTTCGGCAATAACTGTGAATATGCTCTTATCCTAGTATTATTCATCTTATTAGTAATTATCGGTTGCACTCGCTTTTGCTAGAATAGAGAAGGGGATTTTCCCCTTTTTTTATATAAAAACCCAACAACCATTAGATTGTTGGGAATTAATATTTTTTACTTTGAGTAGAGTTTAACCGGTTTATAATAAACGTAGGCATAATAGCCAAGATATGATAGTTCGTCATTTTCTATATCATACTTGAAAACAATTGGTGGTGGCGAACCATCGTATAAACCAAAGAAACCTGAACGATTAATTAAAACCACGTATAGAACTTCTCCCTCAGTTATAATGTAACTAAAATACAAGTCGCGTTCATAAAGGGTGGAAATTTTACGATATGCATCACTCTTGTTTTTCACTTCTTCAAGCGTTAGTGTTTCGACTTCTTCGGTTAAAGTATTTTTAAAAGTTATTGTTTCGGTACTAACTGATACTAAATATTCATTCTCACCTTTTTTATATTTGGTGAAACCTCGCATGTTATACTCTGCTAAATATTGATCCACCACTTCTAGTACTTCTTCTTCGGATAACTGATCCTTAGTTATGATGTTATAGCCATAATAGTCATCACCTTTACTCTGGCGATAAACAGCATTATTACCATAAATAAAATTTTCAAAATAATTAATCGGTATGTTTTCAGTAGCGATATCATTTTTTTGAAGATTACCATCTTGATCGTAAAAGAAGCGATGATATTGATCAGTTTTAATCATAATTGTTTTATGTCGCACGTTAAATGCATTAGGAACAGTAATACTGGTAAAATCATACTCTTCAACGACATCTCTTTCAGTTATCCCATATACCAGCAACTTATTATTCATTACCAAAAAGATGTGATCACCGATAATATTATAAAGGTTAGCTGTTGCATTAACACTGATATTATCATAGTACTCTAAGACATTGACCACTCTTCCAAGCAAATCAATGTAACCAAAACAATAGTTGTCGGTCGAAGAGTTATAATCACTACCTTTTTTAATTCCTGACCAATAATATCTATATATGAAATATAAGCGATCACCAAGAAAAATAGAATGTTCTAAATAACCCGGGTCATCTTTAACTTCTTTTCCATCATTTTTAACTTTCTTATTGATTTCTTCAACAAAGTGAAAGCGATCTAGGCCATTGACAATTCCGATGGTACCTACGATATCATAGTTACCACTTCTTTCAATTTGTTCAAGTTCATCAAAGAGCCTTTGCCATTCTTTATGGCATCCAGTAAACACAAAAAACATCAATCCAATTATCAATAATCTTAATATTTTTTTCATATAAACTCCCTATTCCTTTATTTGAAAATCATAACCGTTAACTCTAATAGAACTAATTTTTTCTTCAGTAATACAGTAATAAGCATACTCTACTTTAGATTCTTCGCCATTGATGATAACTTTATCAGGTAGTAAATATCCGATATGACCTACCTCTTCAAAATATTTAGGAAAAAAACTTATAAAGTGAATATATTTATCATTAAATTGATAAGTAATGATATTAATAGTTTGGCCACCTAAATATTCATCATTCGTATATTTTATACCTTGATTATCAATTGTTTGATAAAACAAACCTGTTCTTTGAACAGTAATTACGTTGTTAGGATAATCATCACTATCAAAACTATTTAAGTAAAAGACATAATCCTTACATTTAAGTTTTTCAATAGTGAATTTTTGAAAAAAATCTTTGGAATAACCACTTAGAAGTAGCGCATGTTCGGGAGTAATCCCTTCTCCTGAAATGGTTACAATTAATCCAAAGCTAGTTAAGACCCCTAAAATAGTAAAACTAAGTAACCCCCAAAAACCATACTTTCTTTTTTTAGTGTAAAAGTAATGGAGAAACATAATTGATATAGCCAACAGGGAAACAAACATAAAAATCATCAAAATTTTAAAAGTCAATATAACACCATCTTTCAATCTTGATATTATTATACTACACAAAAAAATTGTTGCCAACTAAAAAAAATAAAGTAGAGAAAAATTTTTCTTCACAGAAACATTTATTTTCTCTACTTAATATTTGTTCTCTATAATTTATGATAAACTCTTTTCTTCAATATACTTCCAGGATGCTCGTCGGGCAGATTTTGTTGCCTTTTGAACCAAATGACACACTTTTTGAACAACGAATGCTGCTAAAGTAAAGCCAAACAGATAGGATAGTAAGAAGACAACATATGGTTGACTGGCTTGAATGTTTGACAAAATTGGTAAATGATTTTTTTGAAAAGGACTGATAAAGAACATATTGAAAGTTCCAAGATCAGCATAATGACCAATGATGTTGAGTATTTGGGCAATAATAGCTAGTGATATAAAAACACTCGCTCCTTTCAATAAACTCTTGAGATCAAAACTAACCTTTTGTGCAAGAATTAAAGTAACACCCATTACCACCATAGCACCATGATGAATCATTGTTTGAATATTTATCAAAACCAAATTGACAAAAACATCATTTGGATATAACATTACCACAAGTCCACCAAAAAGACCAAAGAAAGCTAAAAATGAATATAAGAAGCTTCTAATCTTTTGGTTTTTAATAATTAGGGCTAGTAGGGAAATATACATTGGTGTTGAACAAAACTGAAAAGGAAAGGCATACCATTGATACTTAGAAGCCTCATAAGTAAACAATCCTTGCTTAACCACTTCTAAAGTTAACATTAAGATGGTACTTGCTAAAAGCGTAATGGTAATGGTCTTTTCTTTATTGATTTTTAATCCTCGGGCCACAATTACAATAACAATAGTCATCAATAAAAATGATATTAAATGGAATACTCCATAAGAAGTTGGGGTTTCCATAACCCAATCAAGTTTTGAAAAAATACTATTTATAACTTTCATATCAAAGCTCCTCACTTTACCGTAAAATTGTACTATATTTTTATTAATCTAACAATATTACGTTCTACAAGAGGCCATTTTTAGACGCTAAGAAGCACAGATAATAAAAAGCTGGTCTTGAAACCAGCTTTGTAGATTTTATGATCTAATTATTTCTAAAACATCATCATATAATGATTGAATCTTTTGTTGAATAAACACTTCCATAGCATCATCAAAATTGATATTTTGTTCAAGAACTCCTTTTATTGCTTTAAGATTGTCCTCTAAACCTTCAATTTCGATTCCTGTATAATACTTATTAGTCATGATGATTTGATTTTTTAAGACTAATAATTTGATTAAACGATGCTTGTCCATCTTTTTCATTTGCTTAACTTCCGCAATCTTTTCGTCAATGTCTTTCGCGAGGGAATCAAAAGTACAATTAGAATCATTCATACATTTATTTTTCATACATTCAGTGAGCTTATAATATTCGGCTAGCAACAGATTATTTTCAATTCCGATTCTTAACTTTTGATATCGGTTTTCACAGTCACAATCCCTATTTTTAAATTTTTCTAAAAAGATCGGATTATTAACAATTTCTAATGCTTTATTTAAGTAAGCAGTTGGATCAATATGACGGGAAGCATAGGTATAATAAGTCGTACCTAAGTGACGATATGCCCTTGCTTTCATAAACATCAAATGACAAAAATCCTCAGGTCTCATATCTTCAGGAATTTGGGAACCATCACCAATTTGTTGTTCAATTAATCCAATCCCAGTCATAATAGCTTTAAACCCTTTATTTACATTACCTATTAATATATAAGTCCACCCGATATAATCGATATAAGCATCAAGTTGAGTGTATAAATTATCAGTATATTTTGCTACAAATTTACCTAGTTTAATTCTTAACTTATGCTGATCGATTTGAAGTAAAATTCGGTTCAAATCACAAATACTTGTAATTATCTTTTGAGTAATTTCATAGGTTTTCTTACCTGATAGATGTTTGGTATTTTTAATTATTTGATCATCATATTTTAAGATATCGTAGTTGGCTTTTTTAGTTTTTTGATAAGCATCAATTTTAACATTTAAATCTTTTTGTAATGCTTTTCTCTTATTATTATCAAGATTAATATTTTTGCCTCTTACGGTTTTAACAACTTTTTTATTTATTCTTTCGATTACTTTTAAATCATTGACAGCAGCAAATTTCTTTAATTTTTTTTCATTTGCTTTGCTTAACTTATATAAATAATCAATGTACTTTTTACTCTTAGCAATAATAGCAGTACTACTAATACTATTTCTTACTCTAATCGCACTTAACATACTATAAATGAAATAAGTTAGTGCGAGTAATAAGATAAGCCCAACGGTGATCCACCTTAAAACTGGAGGTAAATCTTTAGTGATGACCGTTATTAAAGCACTTAGTAAAAGTGACCCTATTGAAATTATTTGTTGATTTGATATTTTTCCCATGGGTTGCTCCTTCCCTATTATTCATATTTTTTCAATATATTTACAATATCAACATCTCTAGTTCCTTCAATTATTTGAAACCCATATTGTTTAAGTTCAAGTCCGACATTGCTGACGACGTATCCCTTACCGACATAATCAAGCATGCGTAAATCATTCATACTATCGCCAACCCCAATCGAACAGCGATAATATTTGTTCATATACTCAGCAATTTTTTTAACACTATTTCCTTTGTGTTGATCTTTGTTTAATATTTCAAAACAATGGGCTGCCGTGCGCACTCCAATTAAATTAGGATATTTAGCAGCTATATCACGAACTATCTTTTCTTTTTCATGTTCTTCTTCTTTGATAAAAGCTAAGACCTTTACCACCCTTGCATGATCAGTTGGCTTAGTGTAATCAAGAAACATTTCATTATATTTTTTTAAGTAATAAATGTTTTCTTCAGTTAGTTCTTTTATCACATGAATTTGATTTTCATAATAAACAATAAAGTTAATATCTGTTTTTAGTAATTCTTCAATTATTGGTTTAGAAACCTCACCAATACGATTGATTATTTCAAAATTACCATCTTTAACAATCACCGAGCCATTTAAACATGCATAATAATTCCCTTGTAAATTACATTCATCAATCACATTCATTATTGATGCCGAAACCTTACCAGTGTTTAAGATAATATTATCTTTGTTTTTCCAATCCTTTATAAAGTTTATTTTTTCAGGTGATAAATAAGCATTGTCAGTAAGGGTATTATCAACATCTAAAAAGTATAATGGTGTTGAGTTTCTCATTATTGTTGCGATAAACTTATTTTCAATTAATCTTAACAATTCAATATTTTCTTTTATTTCACCATTGATAAACTGGTGATGCTCTAAAGAAACAATGTTTCCCTCAGGATCAGTATGAGAAATGAAATAGTATTTGATAATGTCAAGCCAACTGTGAATATGACAATCATTAAAGTCACAATTGCTCGTTATTGATCCTATGAGCTTATTTAAATGACTTTCTTTTAAATAAGGGTCATATTTAAAATAATAATTAATCTCTTCAATAATTGTTTTTCTTTGTAAATCGGTTATCTTCATCTACATCTCCTAGCATTATTAATACTTTTTTAATCCCAATACATACTTCTTCCAAACAAAGTTGTCATCCAGAAACTATAAAGTACTAATAGAATTACACTAACTACGAAAAATATTGTCTTTGTTTTAATTCCATAATTTTTATTGTAACCTTTAGTGAAAAGAATGATCATGGTAACGCCCACCAATACCCAAAAGATATCGGTTATATTATTGGCATTAAACTTAGGATTACGGCTGGATGACCCAAATAATTCCACAATCACATAAGCATTTAATGCCTTATAAGGGAAATATAATATGGGGTAAATAAAAACAACACAAAAGGTTTTAATCAGTTTTTTCACACCCATTCCCCCTTTAGTCCTTTGGTACACTAATCAGTATTACTTGATCGTCATCCTCTAAGTAAGCAATTTTAACTTTCTTATCAGCGCTATTAGCAATTCTAGAAGCAGTCCTAAAGCCATCTAACCGGCGACGGGTTTCTACTTCTTTAGTCCGACCAGCTTCATCAATAAATTTAAGCCTAACTCCAAAATACCTAACAAAGGTTATTATCTTTAAGAAATCTGCCTCTACAATTTTATATTTATCTAATTTAGTTATAACTTTGATGATTCTTATAAAATAATATAGATAGAAAGGCATAAAGAGGACGAGGTACAGAATCCCTAACTTCCAACCGATCGCACCAAAGGAGGCGCCAAATACACCACACATAACTAGAGCAATTATAAAATATACAAGAAAGAGGGTAAAATCTAATTTAACATCCACACTCTTTAATATTTCTTTTTTCTTATCCTTCATAGATCATCCCTCTATTCAAAAAAATTTATTGGAGTTTTCAAGTGTTTAATTTCACCCTTTTGTTCAATTAAATCTAATTCTTTTACCTCAGGACTTGCAAAGGCCTGTGCAATATTATTGATTGGTCCACAAGATATTTTATTGGCGCGCAGTGTTTCAATCAAATCTTTAGTTGAATAGTTCTTAGTCTTTTCATTTATGATTCGGTCCATTTCATCCACATTAGCTAACCGCTTTTCATTACTATCAAATTCATCATAATTAATCCCTAAAACATTAGAGAACCTTGCAAACATTTCATTATTAGCAATCGCAATCATCACATAACCATCCTTAGTTTGGTAAGCGTTATATGGTGCTATCGAGTAATGACGATTACTGTTGCGAGAGGCGACTTGGTTTAAATTTAAGTATCTTGCTGCTTCAATCGCAATCACACCAAGAGCTGATTCCAATAGGGACACCGTGACTAGTTTCCCTTTTCCAGTTTGGTGTCGTTCATTAAGAGCTGCCAATATTCCAATCACCGCATACTGTCCCGTCACGTAATCAATCATTGGAACTCCTGTTTTTAACGGTATATCGTCAGCATGACCATTTAAACTCATGAAACCACTTAGTCCTTGAATAATGGCATCTTGACTCGGATTATCTCGATAAACACTCTTATAACCATACCCACTAACAGCTGTATAAATGATTTTAGGATTCAATTTAGATACTATTTCATAGGACAACCCTAATTTATCAAATGACTTTTGTAATGAATTATGGATTAAAACATCAGCATTTTTTAAGATATACAAAGCTTTTTTTAGATCATTTTCATCTTTTAAATCTAATTCAATAGTTTCTTTATTGTGATTTAAGGCACGGAAATAATCCGATTCTCCATTCGGTAACTTCATACCATAATGGCGTGATTCATCTTGCGTTCCTTTGCGCTCAATTTTGATAACTTTTGCGCCTAGGTCTCCCAATATTTTTCCGGCGAGTGGAGCGGAAAAGATCCTTCCAAACTCCACTACGGTAATACTCTCTAATAACATTAGAGAACCTCCTCAAATAGTTTGGTCTGATAACCTAAACACTTAAATCCATTTTTATTAATTATTGGAATAAATTCTTCTGATAACTTTAACTGACTGCGAACCCAGAAGCAAATGCTCATGGAAATACCGTATTTCTCAGCAACATCTTTCATCTTACTGAACCAATGAAGAGAAACATCACGATTAGGCGCCGTTCTTCCTCTTTGTTTTACGTGATCTAAATTTTCATCGGAAAAATACATCTCTAAAAGTTTTTTCAAAATGTCTTTATCATACATTTCTAAAACCATTGAAAGTAATACGATATTTTCGATGTTTGCGGTGAGGAATTCAGGCTTAAAGTTTTTAATGCCATAATCAGATAATTGTTTAAAGAAATTATTTAAAACCTCATCATTTAGCAAATGTATCAAAATCGGTTGAACTAGAGCTGAATTAGCTAGTATTCCATTTTCTTGACATGTTCGAATTGCTTCTAAACGATTCTCAATCGAACTAGCAAATGGTTCGATATAAAACCTAGCATCACCAGGAAAAATTGAAAGTGAGGTATTAAATTGCATTCTTCCTTTTAATTGCTTGAAAAGATCCAAGATTGATACGCCATTATAGCGATAATGCAGGGCCTCAACCCCCGCCTTTGATGCTATAAAAATTCTTGCTTTAGATTTAGGATGTTTTTTGAAATGATCAATAAAGGCTTGTAAAATTCGATGTGCCACACCTGTTTCTAAAGTAGCCTCACAAAATGCCTCTGTTTTTGGTGAAAAGTAATAAAAGTGTGGTTTCTCATAGTCTTCTTCTAATCGATGAGCTACTAATTCATGGTAGTTTTCATAGACTACTAATTCAGGATGAAGGCCATCATCAACTAAACAATACATACAACCAACATTACAACTCTTTACCGGATTAATCTCATAAGTCTCAATTGGACAAGCCCCAGTATAATTGTGAATGAGGAGTTTTTCATTAACATCGATTTCTTCTAAATGGTATTGATCAAATCGAGGAAATAAAATGTGATTATCGATGCGGTCTTTAAATAACTTTGATCCCGCAATCGCTCTTTTTTTCACATCTTCACTAACATTGATGTCTTTTAAATCATTCATTGTTAAAATGCGTGGTTTAAAGTTTAGTTCATTATAAATGCTCTTGTAATTGTTATAAAGTAGACCCATTCTCTTTTCTCCTTTTCTCAATCTGATAACAAATATTTTTTATAACTTTCTTTTTCATTATTGTAATATGATTTGCTTGATATCGGTATGACTTAAACCTTACATTTAAATTTCCCCAACCTAAATCGGAATCTGTTTTTTTCATTAATGCCTTTGATTTAAAAAGTGTAATTGGTTTATTAACCTCTTTTACTTGATAGTTTAAAATCATTTTTCTTAATTTTTTCTGTTCATAGAAAATGCTTTTTTTATTTGTGAGTGATTTTAACTTATTGATTCCATAACGGATAGCTTCAAGAATCCCATATAAAGAGACTATAGAAAAAACATTTTTAGTTAAGAGTGTAATCAATTTCTTAACTTGCTTTTGGTACTTATAGTAATTTGGAGTATCGATTAAAAAGATGTTATTTACTTTAGAAGGTACTTGCCTAGCAATTTCTAAAGCGATAGTTCCCCCACTGGAGTACCCCACTAAATCAAATGAATGATATGACTCTAATTTTAACACAAGCGATTCCACATATTTTTCTAATGAAACATCACTTGGAAGACCTTTATCTACAATTCCGATGATTGGTATATTTTGATCAATATTGGCCAGCAGTTCGCGATACGCAATAATATCGCAACTAAAGTCAAACACAATTACTAGTGGAACACCAGTTCCCTTTCTAATCTCAACTATTTTTTCAGTATGATTTTTTTTATCAAGATAGTTAGCTAAGTCTTTAATAGTTGGATAACGAATAAAATCATAAAAACTAATAACACCATTTAATTTGTTTTCTATCTCTAAACATATCTGAATAAAATCAAGTGAATCTAGGCTAAGATTCAAATAATTCTCTTCAACATTAATTTCTTTCAAATTCGTATATTTTTTAAAAATTTTAACTATTTTTTTCATGGTAGGGGTTAAACTACCATAATACATTGAAGATTTATTAGATATTTTTTTAATTAATAGTGAACTAATATCCACTTTACCACTTGAGGTAAGCGGAAATACATCTACAGTTTTTATTACTTTAGGTAAACTGTAGGAAGGCAAATATTCCTTTAGGTGATTCCTAAATTCATCCTCTGTGTATTCCTCACTCGGAATTACCACAAGTATCAAATCACTGTTATCGCTTATAGCATGAGCACTACTAATCATCTTTGATTTTAGGGCAACAGCTTCAATTTCTGAAAGTTCAATTCGATAGCCATGATACTTTATCTGGCGATCACTTCTTGCTAAAAAACGGTACTCACCACTTTCATATCGGACAATATCACCAGTTTTATATGCTATTTCACCATTTTTTAACTTGATAAATTTTTCTTTTGTTTGTTGATAATCATTTAAATAACCCAAGGCTCTTTGAGAACCAACTAAATATAGTTCTCCTTCTGATTGATTTTCAGGTTCCTTTAAATCTATCAAACACTTTATTCCAGGAAGTGGTTCTCCAATCGGATAATTCAAGTATTCTTTATTGATACTAGCCACATGGGATAAAATCGTAAACTCTGTAGGACCATAACCATTAAGCACTTGGTAAGTGGTTGGTTGGTAATACTGGAGTTTTTCACCAGCAACCATTAAAGTCGTGATATTGGCCTGCGGGTAATTTTTCATGAAAAGTTCACCAATTTTAGTTGGAAAAAACACGTGATTTATTTGGTAATCTCTAATGACATTGGCCAACAAACTTAGATTATGTCTTTCTTCCTCATTAGTTAAGTATAAGGTTGATTGGGTTACTAGTGATATCATTATTTCAAGCATCGAAACATCAAAGTTGAAATCGCAATAGGCCAGAAAACGTTCATTTATAACATTATAATATTTTTGCTTAAGATTTCCTATGAAAGATGTAAGAGAACTCCTTGATACTAAGACCCCTTTGGGAACCCCTGTTGTACCTGAACTAAAGATAATATAGGCTATCTCATTTGTCTTCTTCTTGTATGTTGTTAAAGGCTTTAACTTTGTAATATTGATTACTTTTAAATCACTTATATCTATATCATCATATCCTATAATGCATTTTAGTTTTGCATCTTTCATGATCGACTGGAGACGCTGTTGAGGCAAGGTTAAATCTAGTGGAAGAGCTATTTTTCCCGCCTTTAAAATACCCAACAATCCGACCACGTACCATGGATTTCGTTGATTAGCAATTCCAATAACCTGATGGTTTAATTTCTCTATTTCATCGGCAAGAGCATTTGAGTAATAATCTAGTTCTTGGTAAGTGAAGGAAATATTAGAACCCTTTATAGCCGTTTGGTTAAGATGGGAAAAGTCAATCATATCGATGATATCAAGAGGCTTTTTAAGAAAGCTTTCCATCTTTTCATCTTGATGATTTATAAATAAGAATGCTAGTTGTTTTATTTCATTTAATATTTCTCTAGCTTTACTTTCACTATAATCACTAACCCGATAATCTACAGCAATCTCTAAATTGCTGCCTTTTGGTTTTGAGTGCGGATTAAGTTTAAAATTAAGTTTAGCAATATCTTCATTAGGAGAAAATCTTCTAATCGGATAATGATTATTACTAAAAGGAATTGAGTTAAATAATACTTCGGTAACATTCAAATCAAAAGTACTGCTTTTATTAAACTCTGATATTATATTATCTAACGGGAAAAGTGGTCTTTCTAGAGAAGCCGAAATATTATTAATACTTTCTTGTAGATAATCCCTAAAAGTCTTTTCCAAATCAATCTCTTGGACAACTGGAACGGTTCCAACCATCATTCCGGCAGTCTTTAATAATTCTTCGTCTAACCGATTATGATGTGTCGTAGCAATTGTTTGAATTGTTTTACCCGTTTTTAAAAACAAATGCAAAAATGTTATACTCATCAAAAACTTAAAGATACTTGTTTTTTGGCTTTTACAGTAACTTAAAATACTCTTTGATTCCTCTTCTGAAAATGCCAACTCAACTCTTTTAGTTCTCAAATCAAAATTAGGTAGATAGTTAAAACTAGTAACTATTTTTAATAAGGCATTAAAAAATAATCGATCTTGTTCATAAATGCTAGATTTTAAATACCTATTTTCTAAATCAATAAAATTACGATATGTGGTTTGATTATAATTAATTTCTTTTTTTAATAAAATATCTTCAATATATTTTGTAATTAGGATAACTGAATAAGCATCAACTATCGCATGATGAAAGATAAAGTAGTAACCTTTTACTTCACTTTCATTTTGAATAAGAAAAAAACGATATAATTTGCTATCAAAGAGTTCAAAAACTTCTTTAGAAAAATCATCATTTTGATCTTTGATAGGTATTTTTTCATAAATATACGGTTCAAAATATTGAAAGATTTCACCCTTTTTTTGAGTGAATCGAGTGCGTAGGGCGTCAAAATAGTTAATCGCTTCATTGATCGCCCTTTCAATTGAATCAGCACTTTGATCATGAATTTCAACCAGCCCATACATATAAGCAAATTTACTATGCTGATAAATTTTTTGATTAATCATTATACGCATTTGAGGATGAGTTAATTTATCCATAAATCTTTCACCTTGACAATTATTATACCATAAAAGTACATTTTTTTCTAAAAACAAGTAAAAATTGATATTTTACATAGGAATGTTACTTTTTCTAATTCCTAGGGATGAATACGTTCCCACAACGCCCAAAAAGGTGTCGATTTATGGTATAACCTGAGTTTGCCACTTGCAAAGTAAAAAGATGCCTTTTTATAAGACATCTTTTTGAAAAAACAGTTAAATATAGCATGGTTTGTGCTCTTTTTGCTTGTTTTCTTTAGCTTTTAGGTGTTTTGTATTTATTTTGGTTTTGAATAATTATGTACTAGATTATGTATTAGATGAAAAAATTAAGTTTGGTTATTGCTTATCTCAATACTTGTTTTAAGATTTAATAGTTCCATTTTCTTATATAGTTTTAAAGGTATTTCAATATTAAAAGCATCTAATATTAACTTTAAGTCTTTATCATCTGTATCATTAAATCTGTAAAGGCCGTTATCATAAAAGAATAATAAGATTCTTGTAACTAGTCTTACAATAGATATAATTATTAATCCTACAAGTTCAAAAATAATTCCTAAACCACTTTTCTTTCTGCGTCTTGCCATATACTTCTCTCCTTTTATGCAAATGTCAAAAATTGTTCTTATCCTAATTGTAACAGATGGAATATGATAAGTAAATTAATAAGGCAATCAATTATAGACCTTTATCAAAATTACTTAAATAACATTACAAAACCATAGGCAAGAAAACTTTTTTATACAAATCATCTGCATTATTCAAATTAATATTTCTTACATTGGCAAGATGCTTTATCTAAAAATTTTTATTTGTCAGTACTTATTACCATATTTTTTTCGTGCTTCAGTAGTCCACTTTTGAATGAAGTCTGTTTTTGCCTCAGTATAAGCATCTCTATTATGCTCATATTTCTTCCATAATCTTAGTTTTAGTGTTTCATATTCTTTGGCAACTGACGGGTGTTCTTTCAGATAGTCTCTAAAATAAAGTTCATCATTGTCCCCAACATATCTTAGATGAACATGAAAGACTTTATCCTCAAATCCATCTTTCGTATATCCTTTATTGAATGAAACCCTATTCTGTTCAGTAGACATTCTGATTAAGCCTTTTTGTTCAATCACTTTTGCGACTTCTTCTATATCAGCATCTTTTAAAATTTCAATCAAAACATCTACTATGTTTTTAGACCAGATCCCTTTTATTGCTGTACTTCCAATATGACTAATCCTTTCAACTGGATAATTTTGCAAAGCTTTGTCTAGCAAGGATTCTATCTCTTTATAATATTCTGACCATTTATCGTTAGGCTCTACAAGAAAGATGGGAAATAACTCCCACAATTCTTCTAATGTCATTTCCGACAATTCTTTTTTCATAGCCATCGCTCCTCATTTCTAAAGTAATCACACCACAAAGAACCATTTTTTACAATTTAATATAACCCCTATATAATTTCTACCATTTTAAGATTTTAATAAGACACAGTCCAATTATATCAGCAAGCGCCCATCCAATAGGGATTGACCACCATATTCCAACAAGACCGATTTCAGGTATTGAAGAAAGCGTGTATGCCAAGAGTACTCTTGTACCTAAACTAATAACCGTAAGAATGATAGAGATTGCTGGTTTACCCATTCCTCTAAATAATCCATAAAACATAAATAAGTAACCTATTAAAGTATAAAAACTTGCTACTATCAGTAGATATCCGATGCCAATAGAACGAATTTCAATTTCACTGGAATCAATAAAAATCCCCATCAAAGGTTTGGAAAATAAAATGATAAACACCGAACACACGATTCCATAAATCGTTATTAGTTTGAAAGCAGATCTAATTCCTTTTCGGATACGACCTCGTTCTCCAGCACCGTGATTTTGTGAGATAAATATGGAGAAGGCATTCCCAAATTCCTGTTCTGGTAAATATGCAAAACTTTCTATTTTCACTACTGCGGTAAATGCAGCCATAGTAGCTACACCAAAACTATTTACTAGTCCTTGGATTAAAAGGATTCCAAAATTCATAACCGATTGTTGAATACTAGAAAGAATTGAATTATTGCCGATCATCGCAACTATCTTCATATCAAAATGGATGTGTTTTCTCTTTAAACGTATCAAAGGAACTCGCTTATAACAATAAATAGCTAGTCCAATTGCTGATACCGCCTGCGCAATGATTGTTGCATATGCTGCACCAGCAACACCCATCTTAAGTGGAACGATAAAGACAATATCTAATACGATGTTAATTATCGCTGAGATGATTAAAAATATCAGCGGTGTTACAGTGTTTCCAAAACTACGCATTATAGCAGAAAAGTAATTATAAATAGAAGTAAAGATAATACCATAAAATATAATTTGTAAATTCGTTTTGGTATCAAGGAGAACTTCACTAGGAATATTTAATAAAATTAATATCCGATCAATAAATACTAATGCCAACGCATTGAGGATCAATGTGAG